>Ga0155027_121_pt1 | contig 72978 bp, 68 predicted proteins | sample RifCSPhighO2_01_FD_105995 | JGI IMG/M metagenome (GOLD analysis project Ga0155027, IMG submission 105995) | Candidatus Nomurabacteria bacterium RIFCSPHIGHO2_01_FULL_41_71
ATTCCTTGCAATTAAATTCTCTTTACTTTCTGTGGTATTATTACAAATATTGGGAATTTATAAATAAGATAAAAACATGAATAGAATTACAAAAATAGTTTTATTGGCGATGTTAATGTTTTCCGGCCTTTTTGTTTTGAAAGCGACAGCGGCGGTGACCGCGGTTAATTCCGGAGATCAAATAAGGGTTGATATCAAAACGAACAGTGTTAGCAATCTGGCTGGAGTTCAGCTAAATCTTAGTTTTAACCAGAATGTTTTACGATACGATCGGACTACCGAAGGTGACTTTTTGAAGCAAGGCGGGGCTAGCACTATTTTTCTGAATACTATTAACACCGCAACTCCAGGATTATTAAAGAATATCGCGGTGGCTCGTATCGGCGGCGGGGCGAACGGTAGCGGTACTTTGGTTTCAGTTTACTTTACGGCCATTGGTAACGGCTCGCCCAATTTACAGCTGGCTAATGTTTTGTTGGCTGATCCCAGTGGTAATTCGCTTCCAAGTAGCGTTGTAATCTTGAACACTACCGTGATTTTTTCCGTTCCCCCCTCCACGCTTTCTATTTCGACACCGACCATATCCGGCATTACCGCTTCCTCTGCCATTGTTTCTTTTTCTTCCAATCAAGCCGGAAACAGCAGAGTGATATATTGTCTTTCCTCCAATGAATGTGAAAAGTCTTCCCCTACGGATGCCGATTTGACCCTTAATCACTCCATATCCCTAAACAATCTTCTTTCTTGCGTCACTTACCATGTCAAAGCCTTGTCTCAGTTTTCTTCTCTAAGCGGAGAGAGCGAGAGAGTTTCTTTTACCACCTTGGGCTGTCCGGGAGGAAGCCGAGTTAACGAGAAAACGACTGCTCGGATATTGTCTGGCGCCGGAGGGTCGGTTAATCTTTCCAGGGCCAATCACAGCATCAAGTTGGATATTTCTTCCGGTTTTGATTCGAAAGATGCGGATTTTCAAATCCATGAATTAGACAAAGATGAATTTTTCTCTTCCATCCCTCAAGTTTCAGGCAAGCTCCGAGTGGCTGGTCCGGTCTATGAACTTAAAGCTATAGCAGACAATGCGATATCTTCCTTTTCCAAACCCATCACCATTACCATGACTTACGATCAGATTTCTCTGCCTTCCGGAATAGATCCTGCTACTCTAAAAATTTATCGCCATGACGGATTTTCTTGGAGTCCATTAGAAAATTGTAATACTTCAGGAAATACTATCACTTGCACCACTACTCAATTTTCTTCTTTTGCAATATTCGGAGATCCTAGCGCGCTATCATCTTCTTCGACTCCTCCTCTACCTTCTTCTGGAGGCGGCGGCGGAGGAGGAGGCGGTGGTTTTATTTCTCCCGCAGTCACTCAAACCTCTTCCGGATGCAGTTCCGGAAACTTATTCAACACTCTTACCGGACAGCTTTGTTCCACTTCTGTCACGGGATCTTCTACTTCATTGATTGTAGGTTGTGGCGGCGGTAATTTGTTCAGCATGGTTACCGGTCAGTCTTGTACGGCAGGCGCAGGATCTTCTTCTGTTGTGTCTTCATCTTCGTATAATTTTGGTTCTGTTACTATCAGACTGGGATCCCGCGGCGAAGCCTGCAAATCATGGCAAAGATTTTTTAATGACCGCATTTCTGCCAATCTGAAAGTGGATGGTGTTTGTGGTAGACTTACCATTGCCACTGCCAGAAAGTGGCAAGCGATGGAAGGATTAACGGCTGATGGTCTGCTTGGAACCAAGAGTCGAATAAAGGCAACTACCGGATCGCGCTAAAAAAGAAAAGTTCGATAAGAGAATAAGCAAGGGGGGTCCTTGCTCAAATTCTCAAATCGTTCTATATTCTTTGCCAACACGGCAATATGGACTTCGTAAATTTTATGTTATAATGAAGGGATGGAAGCAAAAACAAACGCAAAAGATGTTTTTCTTAATTTGGGGGCGATTGTCGCTCTTTATACGCTGGTCATAAGTTTGGTTAATTTGTTGTTTAGCGTTATTAATGTCGCTTATCCTCAAATTAACAACGACTATAATTCTTTTTCAGCAAGCGCGTCCATTAGCTGGCCCGTGGCGACGGTCGTTATCTTTTTTCCGATTTTTATCTTGCTTATGTGGCTTTTAGAGAAGCAGTATCAAGTCGAGCCGGAAAGACAAAATGCCGGCATTCATCGATGGCTCACTTATCTTACCTTGTTTTTGTCCGGTATTGCCATTGCGGCTGATCTTATTACCATACTTTATTATTTTATCGACGGACAAGAATTAACCACCGGCTTTTTATTGAAAGTTTTAGTGTTGTTTGTTGTAGCTTCTTTAATATTTTTTTATTATATTTCGGATATTCGCGGAAAGCTTACTTCCAAGTCTCGGGTGGTGTGGAGAGTAATTGCCACAGCCGTGGTGCTTGCATCCATTATATGGGGTTTTTTGGTGCTCGGTTCGCCTCGTACCCAGAGGCTCTATAAATATGACGATCAAAAAGTACGCGACCTAATGAATATTGATAGTCAGATTACGAGTTTTTTTATGACTAAAGGAACTTTACCGGCGACTATGGAAGAAAATGTCAATATTAACACTTATTTTATTCCGCCGATTGACGAACAGACAGGGAAGCCGTATGAATACAAGAAACTCAACTCTATAAAATATGAGCTTTGCGCCGAGTTCAACAAAGCCTCAAGCGAAAACTCCAAACTTTCCGAACGCAATCTTTACCCATATGGGAATATTTCTTGGGCGCATCCGGAAGGCAAACATTGCTTTACTCAAACCATAGATACGACGCTGTATTCCAAGCCATTGCCGATAAGATAAGTTTTTGTGAATGAAAAATTATAATCATATCAAAATAGAGAAAAAGTGGCAGACTATTTGGGAGAAAGCGGGGATTTATCATGCCGACAATAAATCCAAAAAACCAAAATATTACAGCTTGATAGAATTCCCTTATCCATCGGGTTCGGGGCTACACGTGGGACATATCAGGAGTAATACCGCGATGGATATAATTTCCAGGAAGCGCCGGATGGAAGGGCACAATGTACTTTACCCGATAGGCTGGGATGCCTTCGGTTTGCCGACAGAGAATTACGCTATCAAGAGCGGCATTCACCCGATAAAAGTTACCAAGGACAATACGAATACATTTCGGAGACAGCTCAGGGCTTTGGGCTTTTCTTTTGATTGGTCTAGGGAAATAAATACCACTGATCCGAGATATTACAAATGGACACAGTGGATCTTTTTGCAGTTTTTTAAAAAAGGTTTGGCGTATAAAAAGAGGACAGAAATAAACTGGTGCCCGTCCTGCAAGATTGGCCTTGCCAACGAAGAAGTCGTGGTTGGCATGTGTGAACGTTGCGGAGGGACAACAGAGAAGCGCGAGAAAGAGCAATGGATGCTTGCTATTACCAAGTACGCTGACCGCCTGGATAAAGATCTCGACACAGTGAATTATTTAGAAAAAATAAAAATCCAGCAGAGAAATTGGATAGGGAAGTCGGAGGGCGCGGAGATTGAATTTCGCCTCACCCATAGCCTCTCTCCTTTACCCGACTCTGCTGAAGCTTCGACGGGCAAGCAAGGAGAGGGTGGCCTAAGGATGAGTGAGATTATAAAAGTTTTCACTACTAGACCCGATACGATTTTTGGAGCGACGTATATCGTGCTAGCGCCAGAGCATGACTTAATTGCGAATTTAAAATTAAAAATTACGAATTGGGACGAAGTACAAAAATATATAAATACCGTTAAAAAGAAAACAGAAATTGAGCGAACAACGGAAAGCAGGGAAAAAACCGGAATAGAATTAAAGGGTATCAAAGCGATAAATCCAGCTACAGGCGAAGAAATTCCTGTTTGGATTGCGGATTATGTTTTAGCGAGCTATGGTACCGGGGCGATCATGGCAGTGCCAGCGCACGATGAGCGGGATTTTGAATTTGCCAAGAAATACAATCTGCCGATAAAACAAGTTGTCGCGCCTGTTTCCAAAAGTCCAATTCCAGAACAAAAAGTCCGAGAAGGTGAACCGTTTAGGAACAGAGAAGCGGTAATGTGTATTGTAAAACATTGGGGAAAAGATGAATATTTATGCCAAGAGTGGAAAGATTTTTCAGGTGTTCGAACTCTTATATCTGGTGGTATAGAACCAGATGAAGATGTTGTTACCGCTGGCAAGCGTGAAATTTTAGAAGAGTCAGGTTTTTTGAATGCAAAGTTTATCAGGCAATTAGGTGGTTTTTCCTATGTAGAATTTTATCACCAAAGGAAGCAGACAAATATGCGAGCACGCTTCCGCTATCTTTATTTTGAATTAGAAAATGGACAACGGGAAAAAATATCTGATAAAGAAAATAATCAACATCAATTTATCTGGAAAAAACAAAACGAAGTTGTGGATTTTTTAAACATTTCGGAAAAGGAAAGGATTTGGGAACTTTTTATTAATGGAAAAAAAGAAATTTTTACAGATGTTGGATATTTAGTAAATTCGGATAAGTTTGACGGTCTGGATTCTAAAAAAGCAAAAAAAGAAATTGTAAAATTTATCGGTGCAAAGGAAAAAACAACCTTCAAACTTCGCGACTGGGTTTTTTCTAGGCAAAGGTACTGGGGCGAGCCGATACCGCTCGTATTCTGTGAAAATTGTAGACGTCGGACGTCTCTGGAGACGTCCGACGTCTACAATGCGGGCTGGGTGCCAGTGCCGGATAAGGACTTGCCGGTTTTACTTCCCAAAGTAAAAACTTACAAGCCACGAGATGATGGCGAATCACCGCTCGCGGGGATGAAATCTTGGGTCAATGTGAAATGTCCGAAGTGTAAAGGTCCGGCCAGGAGGGAAACAGACACGATGCCGAATTGGGCAGGAAGCTCTTGGTATTTTTTGCGCTATACAGACCCAAAAAATAAAAAAGAATTTGCATCACGGAAAAATCTGGAATATTGGACACCTGTGGATTGGTACAACGGGGGAATGGAGCACACTACTTTACACCTTTTATATTCTCGTTTTTGGCATAAATTTTTATATGATTTGAAGCTAGTGCCGACTATTGAGCCGTACGCGAAACGTACTTCGCATGGGATGATTTTGGCCGATGATGGGACAAAATTTTCAAAATCGAAAGGCAACGGAGTAGATCCGGATGATTTGGTAAAAACATACGGCGCAGACACTGTTCGTCTGTATGAAATGTTCATGGGGCCGTTTGATCAGGCGGTATCTTGGAGCACGGACAGCATGGTAGGACCGCGCAGATTTTTAGAGCGGGTGTGGCATATGTCAAGGACCGTCCTTGACAAACCTCATCTCAGTCTTCTCCTGAAAGGAGAGGAGAAAGGGAACCCCTTCCCCTTTCAGGGGAAGGCGGGGGATGAGGTTGAACGCCTGTTGCATAAAACAATTAAGAAAGTATCGGAAGACATTGAAGCTATGCGTTTCAACACAGCAATTTCTACGCTCATGATTTTTGTGAATGAAATTGCTAAATTTGATTCTATCTCGCGGGATGTTTACGAAAGATTTCTAAGGCTTCTGGCTCCGTTTGCTCCGCACATCACAGAAGAACTATGGAAAAATATTCACCTACCTCAAACCCCTTCCGAAGGAAGGGGCAGAACCGGGGCCAAATCTCTCTCCTTTGGGGAGGGCTCGGTAGAGGTGAAGTCAATTCATTTGAGTGAGTGGCCGAAATGGGACCCGAATTTGATCAAAGACGAAGAGGCAAAGATTGTAATACAGGTAAACGGAAAAGTGAGAGCTGAAATTATGGTTAAGACAGACGAGGACGAAGAAACTATTAAACATCAAGTGTTGAATAGCGGGATTGTTTCTAAATACACCGTTGGCAAAGACCTCAAAAAAATGATTTATGTCAAGCACAGACTTATCAACATCGTGATTTAGTTTTTACTTGTATATTTGCAACGATATATAGTATAATGAAAACCATGTGGTCAAATATTTTAGATCGAGTATCTTTTTTATCAATATTTTTAGCAATAATTTTATTACCGATTTTCTTTCTGCCTTTTACCGGGATACCGATTGAAATTTCAAAAGGATTGCTTTTGGTGGTTGGAATTTCTATTTCACTTATTTTCTGGACGATATCCAGGTTTTCGGTGGGCAGGGTAAATTTACCCCGTTCCCCGCTTATCTTCTCCGGCGCGGGAATTGTTTTAGCAGTGTTTTTGTCGGCTTTTTTCTCGGATGCGCCGGAGATGTCTTTTTTTGGCGTTATCTTTGACTTGGGTACATTTTGGTTTATGTTTGCGGCTTTCATGTTGATGCTTATTTCTTCCATGATGGTAAAAGATTCCCAAAATGCTCGAATGCTCTTGTTTGGAGTTATTCTTTCTTCTGTCGTGGTGTCGGTCTTTCAGATTTTTAGGTTCTTCATGCCGGAAATTTTTTCGTTATCGGTTTTTGAAGGAAAAGCTGGCAATCTCGTTGGATCCTTGAACACCTTGGGGCTTTTAGCCGGTTTTTCCGCCCTAGCCTCTTTGTTTATTATTGAATTTTTTCCTATTACTAAGCGGATAAAATTTATTCTAGGGGCTTTTATTTTGATTTTCTTGTTTTTGGTTGCTTCCGTAAATTATATTCTTATTTGGGAGCTTCTGGGAATTTTTTCTTTGCTTATTTTTGTCTATAAAATCTCATTTTTTTCCAGGACTGAAGAAGAAGAAAAAAAGTCTTATTTTCCAGCTTTTTCTTTTGGAGTATTCATAGTATCGCTTTTATTTTTTATTTCCGGGCAGTTTATAGGGAGTTTCTTGCCCCAAAAGCTTGCTCTTTCCAATACGGAAGTGAGTCCTTCCATAAGCGGGACTTTCGCGATTATGAAAGAATCTCTAAAAGAAAATCCCGTATTCGGCGTTGGACCCAATAAATTCGGAGAAGCTTGGGCCATACATAAATCTCTACCCATAAACTCTACCATTTTTTGGGATGTTTTTTTTACTTCCGGGTCCGGGATTTTGCCAACCTTCGCTTCTACTACCGGAGGGCTTGGCATTTTGTCTTGGCTTGTTTTTTTAGGATTTTTCTTTGTTGAAGGAGTGAAGTCACTTTTTGTAACTATAAAGCAAAACATGAATCGCGAAGCAGGCATTTTCTTTCTATTATCCTTGTATTTGTTTTCGGCTTGCTTCTTTTATTCCGCGGGCTTGGTGATATTCCTGCTAGCTTTTGCTTTTACCGGAGTATTTATCGGGCTTTTGTCCAATCGTGAAAAGGGAGAATATCAAATATCGTTTTTAGATGATCACAGAAAAAGCTTTTTTTCCATTCTTTCTTTGGTTGTGATAATGATAGCTTCCGCGACCGTTGCCTTTAAGTATATAGAGCGTTTCGCTTCCGTTCCGCATTTCCGTAAGTCGGTGCAGACTTCTTCCGTAACTGAAGCGGAAGCTTCCATAGTTAAAGCTTTGTCACTCTACAACAATGACCTATATTTGAGGACTTATGCTCAGATTTTTCTTGTAAAACTGAATTCTCTTTTGAGCGAGAATCCATCCGGACTTTCTGATGCGCAAAAGGCGGATTTACAGAAAATGTTCGATCAGGCCGTGCTTGGAGCTTCAGGGGCAATTGCATACAATCCTAAAAATTATCTGAATCATCAATCCTTGGGCAATGTATATAGTGTGGCGGGGACCCTAGGGGTGGCGAATGCTTATCCAAAAGCGATAGAATCTTTTATGGCCGCTTCTGACTTAAATCCGCTTAATCCGCGCCTCAAACTTGCCATAGCTCAAATAAATCTTTCCAATAAAAATCAAGAAGAAGCGAAAAAATTCGCGAATGAAGCTTTATCTTTGAAGCCGGACTATATTGATGCCATATTGATGCTCTCTCAAGTGGCGAGGGCGGGGGGCGACAGCAAATCGGCTCTTTCTTATGCTGAACAGGCGCTGTCTCTTTCTCCATCAAACCAGGATCTTTTGAAATATGTGGATTCGCTTAAGGCTGGAAACTAAAATGATGGTTGAATGGAAAAGATTTTCAAGATTTTTGGCAAAGAGTACGAAAATATAAATCAAGCTGCTATTCTCCTGGGGGGTTTTGCTCTTCTCTCTCAGATATTGGGACTTCTTCGGGATCGTTTACTTGCGCATTTTGTCGGTCCTTCCGCTTCGCTTGATATTTATTATGCGGCTTTCAGGATTCCGGATCTTATCTTCATATCTATTGCATCTCTGGCCTCTATCACCGTCATTATACCGTTCTTGCAGGAAAAAATGTCTAGTCGTTCAGGCGATGCTTCGATGACGGAGGAGGCGCGAAAATTCCTGAATGATATTTTTTCGGTGTTTTTTTCGGTGATTATTCTGGTATCGATCTTTGTTTTTTTTCTTATGCCCTATCTTTCTTTTTTTATTGCGCCCGGTTTTACTCCGGAGAATCAAGCGCGAGTGATAGAGCTTTCCCGCATTATGCTTCTTTCTCCCATTCTTTTGGGATTATCCAATCTTTTTGGCGCTATTACCCAGATGAATCGCAGATTTTTTATTTATGCCCTAAGTCCCATTTTTTATAATCTGGGTATAATCGCCGGTATTTTGTTTTTATATTCTATTTTTGGTTTGCGGGGGCTTGCTTTTGGAGTGAGTTTGGGAGCTCTAATGCATTTTTTAATTCAAGCTTTTGCTTCTTTCAAATTTGGTTTTTTTCCAAAATTTTCAATTTCTATCAATTTTCAAGATATCAGAAAGGCGGTTTTTATTTCCCTACCGAGAACATTGGGGCTATCTGCAAACAACATAGCGCTGATTTTCATTGTGGCTATGGCATCTTTTCTCAAAAGTGGCTCTATTTCGGTTTTTAATTTATCCTTTAATCTTCAGTCCGTTCCTCTCAATATTGTCGGTATATCCTACGCAGTAGCGGCTTTTCCCACCCTGGTTAAATCTTTTACTGGCGGGAAAAACAATGAATTTAAAGATCATTTAAAGAGGGCGGGCCGGGCTATTGTATTCTGGTCTATTCCTATCACTTTCATCTTTATCGTTGCGCGAGCGCAGATTGTGCGGGTGATTCTGGGCTCGCCTTCTTTTTCATGGGAGAATACCAGGCTGGTGGCCGCCTCTCTCGCTATTTTTTCCGTATCTATTCTGGCGCAGGGTATGGTCGCTCTTTTATCTCGGGCTCATTATGCCAAAGGCAATACCAGACGCCCGCTTGTGGTAAATCTGGTGTCGTCGACGGTTATGATATTTTTATCTTATATTCTTTTAAGTTTATTCGAGTCTTGGCCGCTTTTCCGGCACTTTATAGAGTCTATTCTCAAGGTATCGGATATTCCAGGCACCGCAGTCTTAATGCTTCCGCTGGCTTATGCCCTGGGTACTATATTAAATTTCATCATTCATCTCTACTTTGCCAAGAAAGAGTTTATGGATGGAGAATCTTTCATATCGAAAACTTTCTTTCAGACACTGGGAGCTTCTTTTTTTATAGGAGTAATGGCGTATTTATCTCTGGGTGTTTTTTCCAATATTTTTGGCACTACCACCTTCTGGGGAATATTTCTTCAAGGGTTTTTCTCCGTTATATTGGGCATTCTTGCCGGAATAATGGTTTTGCGTTTGCTTGGGAATGAAGAACTGGAAGAGCTTTTCCGGACTTTCCGAACTAAATTCTGGCGCGCCCGTATTTTACCCCCTTCCCAAGAAGGGCTTTAAAATTAAGCAAGAATTAAGCAAGGACCGGAATTAAGCAAGGACCGTCCTTGCTTAATTGAAATATACAATATATAATATCATGTATGTTACGCAAGGATCCATTTATCACCGGCGAATATTATCATCTTTATAATCGTGGTATAGATAAAAGAGTAATATTCAAATCAAAAAAAGACTACGAGCGATTTATCATGCTTTTATATATTGCGAATACACAAACAGAATCTTTTCGTTTGGATAATTTAATAAATCAACAGCATAAAACATTTAACGAAATTCTGGTATTAGATAGGGGTGAATTAATCATTTCTATTGGTGCATGGTCTCTCATGACAAATCATTTTCATTTAATAGTAAGACAAGAAATCGATGGAGGAATTACTAAATTTATGAGAAAATTGGGGACAGGATACTCTATGTTTTTTAATATTAAATACCAAAGAACAGGTGCCTTGTTTGGCGGATTATTCAAATCAAAATTAATTGGAGTTGATGATAATTATATGCGACAATTATTCGGATATATTCATATTAATCCCTTGGAAATAAAATTTCCTGATTGGCAAAAGCAAATCAAAAAACCTTTTAGTGAGATGAAAAAATTTCTTAGATTATATAAGTATTCCAGTTATCCCGATTATATTGAAGAGGATAGAGTAGAAAAAAATATATTAAATGCCAAAAATTTTCCTAAGTATTTTAATAATGCAAAATCCTTTAAAGATTTTATGGATGAATATTTCATCGAAAATAATTAAGCAAAAATTAAGCAAGGACGGTCCTTGCTTAATTTAAAGAGGGGCTTTAAAATTGCGATTTTTATGGTATCATTTAGTTAAGTCCGCCATGCGGGCTGTTTTATGTTTAATTTAAAGGATTCAATTTCATATATATGGCCAATAATCTCAAAATATAAAAGGTCTTTTTTCTTTATTTATATTTTGTTTATTTCTAGACCACTTTTATCTAATACTATTGTTCCAATTTTCTACAAAAAAATTATAGATTTAGTTGTTACTCCAGGTGTTGATAAGTCGTTATTAACAAATTCACTTTTTAAATATGTTGCCATGATTGCTGTATCTTTTGCTATGGCTAATATTTTTATGCGCTGGGGGCAATTTCTCGTTACTAGATTTCAATCTAGTGTCATGAAAAATTTAATGGATTTAACTTTTTCTAAACTACAAAATCACTCGTACACATTTTTTGCCGACAGTTTTTCTGGATCATTGGTAAATAAATCAAAAAAGTTTGTTAAATCGTTTGAAACCGTACACGATATCATTCTTGATAATTTTTGGCAACCATTTATTGCCTTTTTGTCTATTTTTATAGTGTTTTTTATACAATCTTATCCTATTGCACTGGTCTTTTTTGTAGTTTATCTTTTGTATTTCTTAATTATAATTTCTATGTCTAAAAAAACAATACAAGCGTATATAGAAAAAGCACAGGCCGATTCAAAAGTTACAGGATACATAGCTGATGCCTTGGTAAATATCTTAGCCACTAAAGCATCTTCTGCATCTGCAAGAGAAATTGAAAGTTTTAAGATTGTAACAGCCGAAGAAGATTTTTTACGTTTTAGGGCATGGAATATGGCCAATAAACAACAAATTGTGCAATCAATTCTTATTGTTTTTGTTCAAGTTTTCTGTGTATTCTTGGCTGTAGAACTTTGGATTTCTGGTAAAATAACAGCCGGTATGTTTTTACTAATTCAAAGTTATTCTATAACTCTTGGTAATTATTTTTGGGATTTAGGTAGATCAATGATTAGATTTACTGAAGCAACATCAGATATGAAAGAAATGATTGATATATTTAAAAAAGTTCCAGATGTACTTGATCCAGAAAAACCAGAGATTTTAAAGATAAAAGATGGAAACTTAGAGTTAAAAGATGTTTCCTTTAATTATCTTAATGGTACTGAGGTATTAAATAATTTTTCACTTAAAATTAATAAAGGAGAAAAAGTTGGATTGGTGGGTCATTCCGGTTCTGGAAAATCAACTATTACTAAACTCTTAATGCGTTTTGTTGATATATCTGAAGGGGAAATTTTAATTGACGGACAAAACATCAAAAATATAACCCAAGATGATTTAAGAAAAAATATCTCATATATTTCCCAGGAACCTATTTTGTTTCATAGAAGTATAAGAGACAATATTGCTTATAGTAAACCAGAAGCAAATGAAGAACAAATTATAGAGTCCTCTAAGGCGGCTCACGCAGACGAGTTTATTTCAAGATTAATTATGGGGTACAATACTTTTGTTGGTGAAAGAGGAGTTAAACTCTCCGGCGGAGAGAGACAGAGGGTGGCTATAGCGAGAGCAATGTTAAAAGATGCACCAATTCTTATTCTTGATGAAGCGACAAGTTCGTTAGATAGTATTAGCGAGTCTTATATTCAGGACGCCTTTAATGAGTTAATGAAAGGCAAGACAGCAATAGTGATAGCTCATAGATTGTCCACCGTGCAAAAAATGGACAGGATTATAGTGCTTGATAAGGGGAAGATAGTGGAAGAAGGAACCCATAAAGAGCTTTTGACCAGAAACGGCTTTTATGCGGATTTATGGAATCATCAAACGGGCGGATTTCTGGAATAAATATATGACAGACTTAAAATACATTCGAAATTTTAGTATCATTGCGCATATAGACCACGGCAAGTCTACCTTAGCAGATCGGATGTTGGAAATCACCCATACTATTGAAGCGCGAAAAATGCGCGATCAAATACTTGACTCTATGGAACTTGAGCGCGAGCGGGGAATCACCATCAAGATGCAACCTGTTCGCATGGAATATACAAACTTAGTACTCGGAGTACTAAGACTTAGTACTCCGAGTACTAAGACTAAATATATCTTAAATCTGATAGATACCCCGGGGCATATTGATTTTTCTTACGAGGTTTCCAGAGCGCTCAAGGCCGTGGAAGGTTCTATTTTATTGGTGGATTGCACCCAAGGAGTGCAGGCTCAGACTCTTACTACCCTTACCATGGCCAGGGAAGGCGGACTTCGTATTATTCCGGTACTTTCTAAGATTGATTCTCCGCTTGCTCGAATAGAGGAAGTGAAAGAAGAAGTTAAACAGCTTTTAGGTTGTGGTGATGAGGAAGTGCTTTTGGTTTCTGGTAAGACCGGAGAAGGAGTGGAAAATCTGCTTCGTGAAGTAATAAAGCGTGTGCCGACACCTCGAGAAGATTATTCAGGAGACAATGTTTTACGCGCTCTTGTTTTCGATTTTAAGTATTCTAATCACAAAGGGGTAATAGTATTTGTGCGTATTCTGGATGGGGAAGTGAAGAAAGGAGATAACCTTCTCTTTTTGGTATCGGGAGAAAAATTTTCTTCTCTTGAAGTCGGAGTATTTACTCCGGAAGAAGTTTCTGCTGAATCACTTTCATCCGGAGAAGTGGGATATATAGTAACTGGTATCAAGAGGCCGGGTATTGCTTCTGTCGGAGATACGATTACCATGTCCAAGAATCCTCTGCCCACTCTTCCGGGATACATGAAGGCTATGCCGGTAGTATGGGCTTCCGTTTTTCCTGAAGATGCGGATGATTTCATAGAGTTAAAATTATCCTTAGGTAAGCTGAAGCTGTCTGATTCCGCTTTTTCTTATGAAGAAGAATCAAGCGGTTCACTCGGCCGGGGTTTCCGATGTGGATTTCTCGGGATGCTTCATTTAGAGATAATTACCGAGAGGCTAAAACGTGAATTTGGACTAGAGCTTGTTATTACTACCCCCTCCATCACTTATGAAGTGGTAAAAAAGTCCTTTATAGGACAAGCAGGCAAAAGGGAGAAAATTTATTCCCCATACTTTTTCCCGGATGATGGCAGTGTTGAATCCGTATATGAACCATGGGTAAAAGCGCAAATAATCAGCCCCGCCGGATATTTGGGCGGTATTATGCAGCTTTTGTTCGAGCATGAAGCGGAAGTGGGCGAGACGCATAATTTTGGAGATAACAGATCGTCTATCTTGGTGGAAATGCCGCTTCGGGAATTAATGCGCAATTTTTTCGACGAATTAAAAAGTATTTCCTCCGGTTATGCATCTATTTCTTATAAGCTTGGAGAGATGCGGAAGGCGGATGTGACCAGACTGGATATTCTGGTGGCTGACGAAGTGGTACCGGCATTTTCCAGGGTTGTGTCGAAAAAAAGAGTGGAAGAGGAAGCGGAGAAGGCAGTGGAGAAATTATATGGCCTTCTTCCTCGACAGATGTTTACTCTGAAGATTCAGGGAAGGGCTCTGGGGCGAATTATTTCTTCCCGCACTATTTCCGGTATGAAGAAGGATGTAACCGCGCACATGTATGGAGGCGATATCACTCGTAAGATGAAACTTAGAGAAAAGCAAAAAAAAGGCAAAAAGAAAATGAAAGAACGTGGGCGAGTAAATATTCCCCAAGATGTGTTTCTTAAAATGATGCGGTCGGGCAGAATTAACTAATCAAAGTATGGACGACTATTGTGGAGAGAAGATGGGGGAATATAAAAGTATCATGCTTATTATTACCAGAATGGATATGGTTGCGAAAATCCACTGAATTTTCTTTTGATGTTTTTTATTAAAAAGCATACAATGATAATATCATATCATGAGAAATTTTCAAGAGAAAAAAAAATTGAAGAAAATACTGGGATCTCCCGCTGTTCTTATTGTGTTTTTTGTCTTTCTTGTGTTTTTTGTCTGGGTGGTAATTCGCTTTTTGGGGAAACTTTTTGAAACTTCAAAAAATAGAGAAATTGCTGAAAGCCGGGTGGTTGAGTTGAGAGAAGCTAGGGAATATTTCTTCTCGCAAATTGAAAATCTAAAAACCGAAAAAGGCATTGAGGAGAATCTTCGAGAAAAATTTCCGGTGGTGAAAGACGGCGAGGGGTTGATCGTGGTAGTGGATGAAAAAAATTCGGAAAAAACAAAAGATGAAAAAAGTCAAAACGGGTTTCTCTTTTTTATAAAAAATTGGTTCAAATAGGATTTTTTTGTTACACTATGCAAAAGCGGGATTGGTTTAGTGGTAGAATGCGACCTTCCCAAGGTTGAGACAGGAGTTCGATTCTCCTATCCCGCACCATAAACGAACTAGACGGTTTTTTAGAAGCTGAAATGCGGGACGCGCGAAGCGCGTCCCAAGGATTCCCGCCGAATTTCCCAAACGAATTCAGAATTTTTGGCGCGCTGGCGCGCACTAATTTTTCGCCAAGAAGCAGGTTCGAGCCAAAGATTTCTTTGGCACAGACCTTTTTCGCAAAAAGGTCTGTATCCTGTGCGATTCCATTCAGGTTTTGTGCGACTTTTAGCCAATCGAGTAGCGGTTCGAGCCAATCATTGTGCTTGTGTGAAAGAGAGGTCATTTCTTCTTCGAGCGACTTCTTTTGCAAAATCAATTTTGCTTTTTCTACACGATAGGTTTCCTTTTCAATATCTTGGTCAAGGTAAGTATTCAGAAGTCGCTCTAACTTTTGTGAAATGACAGATATTTTGGTTTCTTTCTCTTTCACACTAGCACCCACGGATTGGGCGGAGTTTTTGAAATCAGCTCGTGCCATTTTTTCCAGTTCCTCCGCCCAATCTCGTGGCAAAGAAACTTTTTGAATTAGGGATGATAACTGGCGATTAAGTTCTTCTTCCCGAATACAAGGTTGAGAACATTTTACATTTTTGTTTTTCTTTGTGCAGTGATAATAAGTGTAATTATGCACATTTCCGTTCTTCTGCTTCTTAACCTTGTATTCGCCAGTTATCATCATTCCACATTCGGTGCAAGATAATAACCCGCAAAATGGTTGAGGTTCATTTTTAGATTTTCGTTCGGGTTGTCCGCGGAGTTTCATCACTTTTTGCACCGAATCAAAAAGTTTCTTTGAAATGATTGGCTCGTGCTTGCCTTCGTGCAATTCTCCCGCATAGTTGAAAAGTCCAGTATAAAAAGGGTTTGAAAGAATAAAAGTCGCACGAGTTTTGTGGATTCTCTTTCCACCTCTCGAAACGATTCCGTTTTTCGCCAAAAAGTTTGAAATATCTTCCAGTCGTTGATTTCCTTTCGCGTATCTCTCAAAAGCCAAGCGGATAATTTTCGCTTTCTTCTTTTCCACTACAATCGTTTTTGTTCTACTGTCGTTGATATATCCCAAAGGAGCTTGGCTTGGAAATATTCCCATTCTCACTTTTTGGCGAAGACCTCGTTTCGTATTTTCTGAAAGAGAATCCACATAGTATTTGCTTTGGACAAATGCCATAGAGAGTGAAAATTTCCCTTGCGGAGTATTCTCAAACCAGTGCGAAGGGAATTTCATGCTCGCAAGTTTTCCGATGTCGAGTAAGTAGATAATTTGTCCGCCATCCACCGAATTACGGGCTAGACGATCGGGATGCCAACTGACGATACCATTTGCCTCACCTCGTTCAATGCGCTTCAGCATTTGCCCGAAAATAGGTCTGCCGGGAATTTTCGCAGATTGTTTTTCGATAAATTCCTCAATGACCTCTAAGTTTTGCTCTCGGGCAAATGCCCGCAATTCGGTGAGTTGAGCGTCAATACTCAAAACTTGTTTGTCTTCGACATCGGTGCTCTTGCGAGCATACAAAAAGAATTTTTGCATATATTTTTCTTAAAGCGAAAATGGCTATTTTAGGTTGAAATCCTAACGTTAGTTAGAAAACTAAAATAGCCATTTCCGCCAACTAACTGATAATGGATTTCAACACAGTTAGTATAGCAAAAATTCTTTTTGTATCCAAAGCAAATACTTTGAATTTGTATCGCACGGGATTTCGAACCTGCTTCTTGGCGAAAAAACAGTGCGCATCGCCGAAGGCGGTGCTCCAAATTCGTTTGGGAAATTCGGCGGGAATCCTTGGGACGCGCTTCGCGCGTCCCGCATTTCAGCTTCTAAAAAACCGTCTAGTTCGTTTATGGTGCGTTTATTCTACCAAATCAGAACCTATTTTCAAAATCTGTAATCAATGGAGTTCCCCGCGCGCTACGCGCCTCTGTGCAAAGCACAGAGCTTTCCAAAGTGGAAAGTGCGGGGAACGCAACATCTCCGAACGGCTCAAATGCCAGTAAGTGAGCCGTTCAGTAAAATGGACGAAGTTTTGCAAAAACTATTTTCTGGGGAAAGGATTTTGCAAAACTTCGGCTAGTGTTTTTGAAATTCGGCGGGCATGCAAATTCCCCGCGCGGAGGAGGGGTCTGGGGAGGAATCCGCGCGGGCTTTGGATTTTGTTGGGCGGATGGGCCACCTTTACTTTTTTAATCAAAAAATCTAGTATATTTTATGGAGGTGTTGAATTGAAGACTTTCCTGAAGAAAGTCCTGCGATTCAGCATCGCAGGAGGTACCGGAGTTCTCAGCGGCTACGTGGCCCTGTATTCCCTCACCGAGTTTGTTGGGTGGTGGTATATATGGTCAGCTTTTGTGGCCTTCGTTCTTAACACTGGAGTGACTTTTTACCTCCAGAGGTTCTGGACGTTCAAAAACGAGAGCCTCAAACCTTTCAGCCCGAAGCAGTTTATCATGTACTCGATGATGACAGCTAGCTTCGTTGGCTCGAATATCATACTGCTTTACCTCTTAGTGGAGTACGTACATCTCCACTACATGGTAGCGCAGGTGTGTCTGACGGCTCTTTTTTCGGTGTTTAGCTTCGTGCTGACACCTAAGATCTTCACTCGCTAGAATCGGCGTGCTCCGCAAGGACACGCCGATCGCTACTTCTAATAGAAAAAATACTCCAAAAATGATAAAATGAACTAGCTATGGACTCAGAAACTCAAAGACAACAAATTGGTAATTCCCTGAAAATAACCACAGAAATTTTTGGAAGTTGTAATGCGGATTACCGAATTCTTGGTTCTGTTTTGTTGGTTGCATATACCAATAGAGTTTTTAGACGCATAAATGATGTTGATATTCTCCTAGATATAAAAACTAAAGATTGTGTATTCGAAAAACTAAAAAACAATGGTTTCCAATTTGAGCCAAAAAAAGTGGCTGGATTTTCTTGGATTGAAGCAAAAAAAGATCAACACTTAGGACTAACCTTTTTTCTTGTTGGTGAATTCAGAAAAGAGTATTTTACTTGGCGTTTTATGAAATTTTTTGAACTAAGAATACGAGCTGAATATTTACATCCAACTGAATATAATTTTGAAAATGTAAAATTTATTGGCATTCCCATTTCGTCTGCTATTGCTGGGATTAGACAATCATTTCTTAATCCGAAAAGAAAAATGGATAAGCAAATTTTAGAAAATGAAGTCAATAAATCTAAAGTAAAAATTTACAATAATATTTCTGTTTATATTTTTGGTGTAAAGCTTCCATATTTGTATGATTCATTTTCTTTTCTTTACAATATTTATGGCGGGATACGAGTTATGTTTGGTAAAAAGTATGAGGCTTGGGATTAAATAATTTATGATTACATGGATAATAATTTGGTTATTTTTTTGGACTAGCGCATTAGGTTTTACTAACTATCTTTTTAAAAAACATGGGATTACTTATTACGAAAAATCTTGGCAACACACTATTTTTTTTATAATCCTCACACTAATCCTTTTTGTTGTTTATCAAAATCAGTTTTTCGTATATTTTAATAATTTTTCCCTATATCATTTATTGATTATCCTGCTCTTATTTATACTGTGGCTTTCTGTCCCAACTCTTTATAAAAATGATTATTATGCCAAAAAAGAAAGGTTTGGTTATCAGTTGCCAAAATTTTTTGAAATATTTTTCCAAGACATTTGCTTTTTAGGTGGCTTACTGACCTTTGGGATTTCTCCGACAATGTTTGGTTTGGTGTTTTTCGTCGTTCATATTCCAGCAGTATTTCTCCTTCCTAAAAAATTTGCCCTCCTGCCTATATTTGGTTCACTTTTTGGAGGGCTAATTTTGGCCCATTTACAATCTCAAGGGATAATAGGATTTTTAGTCACATTATTTATACATTTATCATTTTGGGCTACTCTACACTATGCTCTACAGAAAAATATTTTAGGCATTACTCCATTAAAAAGATAATATTTGTATCTCGGCTTTGCCGAGATTTCAATATTTGAATTTGATTTCTTAATGCCCATCCGCCCAACAAAATCCAAAGCCCGCGCGGATTCCTCCCCAGACCCCTCCTCCGCGCGGGGAATTTGCATGCCCGCCGAATTTCAAAAACACTAGCCGAAGTTTTGCAAAATCCTTTCCCCAGAAAATAGTTTTTGCAAAACTTCGTCCATTTTACTGAACGGCTCACTTACTGGCATTTGAGCCGTTCGGAGATGTTGCGTTCCCCGCACTTTCCACTTTGGAAAGCTCTGTGCTTTGCACAGAGGCGCGTAGCGCGCGGGGAACTCCATTGATTACAGATTTTGAAAATAGGTTCTGATTTGGTAGAATAAACGCACTTTTTTTTGAATAAAGTGTGTCACACTTTCATGTTTATATTTAGTTTTGACTTTCAAAAAGCGTGGGAGTATAATATGGAGTATGCAACATGTAGAAATTTATTCGACCCCTTCTTGTCATTTTTGCCATATGGCCAAGGAATTTTTTAAAGAAAAAAACGTGCCATTTACGGATTATGATGTGGCTTCCGATGTTTCAAAAAGGCAGGAAATGATGGAGAAGAGCGGACAGATGGGTGTTCCGGTTATCGTTATAGGAAATGAACTTGTGGTGGGCTTCAATAAGGCGCTTATCTCCAAACTGCTTGGGATTTAGGCTATGTCCTCGTAGTTAAACGGATATAACGACTCCGTCCTAAGGAGTAATTGTAGGTTCAATTCCTGCCGAGGACACCACAACCAAACTTTTGCTTTTGTCAGAAGAATTTTCGCGCGCTTCACGAAGCGAAGCGTAAGGTGGGATAGAGTTAAATTCAATCCGGCGATTTTTCAAAAACAGGTTCGAGCCAAATAATATTGCCTTTTTCTAATTCGGTCATTTTCTCCTCCAACGACTTCTTGCGGGAGAGAAGCCCAGCCTTCTCTGCAAGGTACTCATCTTGCTCTATATCCTCGTCAATAGACCGGACTTGTTTGTCTTCAATATCGGTTGATTTGCGAGCGTATAAGAGGTATTTAAGCATCGGTGTATTATACCACCTTGCTTTAGATGTGTTAATCTAATATAATCTCATATATCTAATATAATAGATTATAAGACATGAATTACAATAAACGAATTAAGAATATACCACAAAATCTATGGGTATTCATCAATCAAATTGATGAATTAAAAGGCCGATGGATTGGTGGAGCCGAAATAAATCCACAAGCACTTGGCCGATTAAAACGTTCCGTTTTGGTTACGTCGACTGGCGCCTCCACTCGTATTGAAGGAGCCAAACTTTCCGACGAAGATATTGAAAAAATGATGCGTGGACTTTCTATGCAAAAATTTGCCGACCGCGACAAGCAAGAAGTGCAAGGATATTATGAACTTCTTGAAAATGTATTTAACTCTTACAACAAGATACCATTTTCAGAAAGTAGCATTCAACATCTTCATAAGGAAATTTTAAAATATGTTGAGAAAGATAAATTTCATCGCGGAGAATACAAAAAAACTGAAAACAGAGTTGAAATGGTAAATGAAGTGGGTCAATCTATAGGTATTTTATTTGATACCACACCTGCCTGGCTCACACCGAAAGAAATGCAAGAATTATTCGAATGGACTAAAAAATCTCTCTCTTTAAAAGAAATTCATCCATTAATAATTATTGGAAATTTTATTGTGGAATTTCTTAATATCCACCCATTTCAAGATGGCAATGGTAGACTTTCACGCGTTCTTACAAATTTATTAATGCTCCAAGCTGGTTACGCATACATGCCGTATGTCTCGCATGAGAAATTGATTGAAGATAATAAGGCGGAATATTATGTAGCTCTTAGAAAAAGTCAGAAAACTTTAAAAACCGATAATCCGAATGTTGTGCCTTGGCTTGAATTCTTTTTCAATGTTCTGCTTACACAAGCAAAACAAGCAATTGAGTTGCTGTCAAAAGAAAATATTGATAAACTTCTTTCCCCCAAACAACTTTTAGTGTGGCTCCATCTTAGTAATGTTGGGGAAGCCACGCCTAGAGACATATCTTTAAAAACAAAAGTTGCTCGCCCAACCGTGTCTCAAGCACTCGATACTCTTTTGCGTCTCAAGAAAGTTGAACGTATTGGACAAGGACGAACGACGAGGTATAGGAAAATATAAAATATGTATAACCACTCAGGAAAAACTGGCTCTAAGTGCTGGATTTGTATGAAATTTATGCTAATATACCCAAATGGATCCGGAATCCAAAAAGCTCTTGGAAGAGAATTTGAGGCTTTCGCAAGAGAATAATGTTATTTTGCTTAAGCTCAAGCGCTCGATGCAGGTAAGGCGTTTTGTGAGTATAATTTATTGGACACTCATTGTAGGCTCGGCAGTGGGGGCTTATTATTTCATCCAGCCCTACATAGATCAGATGGTAAACATTTATGGCGGGGCCAAAGATGACCTCGAAAATTTCAACCAGCTTTTTCAGAATTTGAAAAATTAATAAGATAAAAGATTGCCTGGGTAGCTCAGTCAGTAGAGCATTCCCCTGAAGAGGGAAGGGTCGGCAGTGCGATCCTGCCCCCAGGCACCAAATTTTAGTTTAAATAGACTTTACTCGGATGACATTTTTCTTGTCTTTGTCCACTTTCTGGAGCTTGATGGTAAGGAGTCCGTGTCTCTCCACCGCTTCTACTTCTTCAGGCTCTATTTCTTGAGGAAGAACGATGGTACGGGAAAATTTGCCCCAGTAAAGCTCTCTGACGAAATAATTATCTTCATCGACATTGCGATTTTCTCCACGCTTGCCCTGAATGGTAACCATGTCTCTCGCTATGGTAAGCTCTAGATCTTCCGGTTTTACTCCGGCCACCATGGCTTGGATTACGATATCGGATGCTGTCTGATATACATCTATAGTGAGTTCTGCTTCATCATTCTCTTCTTCAATCCAGTTGCCACCCCCTTGCCCGTTTTTCTTTTCCAGCTTGGTTACGTGCTTACTGGGAGAAACTTCTTCCGGCCCTTCTTCCAAGCGCATTGTTCCGGTTAATTTTTCAAAAAAAGTTCTTTTTCTATTTTCTTTTTCCATAATTTTTTTCAATTATTATTAAGATCCATTCTTCTCAATTTCTCAAAAAGGAGGAATATAATTATAGCGCCTACCCACAAGAAGGAAAACACTTTCAAAAAATCCGCTCCTCCATTCTTCATTATAAAAAAATTAAAGGCGCTATGCAAGCCGATGGCAAGGATAATTCCAACTATAGTGTATAAAAATTTTCTGCGTCCGTCCATAAAGAAAGAAAGCCCCATACTCACGCCGATTACTCCGCTTGAGACGGTATGTAGCAAAGTAGATCCCAGGAAGCGCAAGTGCCCGGTAAGGAGCCCTACCGCTGTCTGACCCAGAGAGATTGGTTTTATCAGGAAAAGGGTGTTTTCCAGCGCGGCAAATCCTAAAGCCACGGTTATGAGATATATAGGCCAGTCTGTGGGTTCATCGGCCTGGCTGGTATTTGAAACGATGAAAAGAACCATTAAGAATTTTATCAATTCCTCTACGCCGGCCCAGGCCACAAGTTCCCAACCATGAGGCAGGGAAAATCCTTGAACAACTTTCTGGACCGGCAGAACCAGCAAGACACTTGCCATACCCAGAAAGAAAACCATTGCGAGCAATCCTTTAGGCTCTGGATTTTTTCTGTCTTCCCGAAGCCAAAACCACAGCCACAGTAGGGAAGGGATAATACCAATCAAGAATGCGATTCCTATAATTTTTGGATTACCGATGTTTAGCATGGCCATTTTTCCGCTATTAATAAATTTTTTTGGTCGGGCCTGTCTATCCCCGCCTGTCCGGCAGGCGGGGATGAGGCAGACATCATTGACCAAATTTCTTCGGTGACAAAAGGCGTAAAGGGATGGAGTATTTTCAGGCAATCTTGCCAGATGGGTAAAAGCGATTTTTTCATATCATCGTCTTTTTTGCTTTGCTCGATTATTTCATCCGCAAATTTGTGCCAGATGTAATGATAAATTTTTTCGCTTGCCAGATAAAAACGATAATTTTCCATATCGGCGGTTATGTCTTTTTTGATATTTTCAAATTCTTCTATGACATTCTTTTTTGTTTCTGATTCCCCACTTTTTTGATTCTCCAGCACGAACCGGGTAATGTTCCAGATTTTATTGGCGAAGTTTTTATATCCGCGGATTTTATCTTCCGATAGGGCGAGGGAAGTGCCCGGGGTATTGCCGACTATCATGGCTATGCGAAAAGCATCGGTTCCGTATTTTTCCGTGAGTGTCATCGGATCGATAACATTTCCTTTGCTTTTTGACATCTTTTGAGCTTTTGGGTCGAGTACCATTCCATGCAGATAAACTATATTGAAAGGAACTTTCCCAGTCATATAAAGCCCGAGCATTATCATTCTGGATACCCAGAAAAATATAATGTCCCCTCCGGTTTCCATTATACTGGTGGGATAAAATGCGGCGTAATCTTTTTGGTCCGGGTAGCCTAGCGATAAATACGGCCACTGGCCGGAAGAAAACCAAGTATCGAAGGTATCCTTGTCTTTGAGAACTTTACCCCCGCATTTGTCGCAGGCGGATATTGTGTCTTCCAGGTCCGCCATTCCGTGCCCGCAGGCTTGACATATCTTGGCCGGTATCGGTATGCCCCAGACTATCTGTCTTGAAATATTCCAGTCAATAATTTTTTCGAGCCAGTGAATCGAGATTTTCTGATAATGATCCGGAATGTATTTTATTTTTCCGTCTTTTATATTTTCAAGCGCTTTTTTAGCCAGCGGCTTCATTTTTATAAACCATTGACTTTTAATTTGCGGTTCGATAAGGGTTCCGCATTTATAGCAGGTTCGGACGATATGTTTGTAATTTTCGTCGATTTTTTCCACCAAACCTTTGCTTTTTAATTTTTCAATTATGAGAGGCCTGGCTTTATTTATATGTGTGCCGGCGAATTCTCCCGCGATTGGCAGTAATTTCCCGGTTTCATCAATGATCTGCTCCTTGTCCAGTCCGTGCCTGTCCGCAATCTCAAAATCAGCCGTATCGTGCCAAGGGGTGATAGTCATGACACCAGTGCCAAATTCCATATCGATCGCCTCGTCTTTTACTATAGTAGCGGTGATGGGGCCGTTAATCCACTCAAGTTTTATCTTTTGTCCGTTTTTATAATCAGCGTATCTTTTATCATCCGGATGCATAACCACGTATTTGTCTCCGAATTTCGTCTCCGGTCTGGCTGTGCCGATGACGAATGGCCCGTATTTTAGATAGTAAAAGCTGTCCGTCCTTTCTTCGTCTTTTATTTCCAAATCAGAAAAGGATATCCGATGTTTCGGGCACCAGCTTACTATCTTCTCTCCGCGATAGGCCATTCCATCGTCGTATAGTTTTTTAAAACTTTGGCGAACTTTTTCCACTATATCTTTATCTAAAGTGAATTTTTCGCGAGACCAGTCGCAAGAAGCGCCCATTTTTTTGATTTGATTTTTTATGTTGGATGAATTGTCGAGAGTAAAATCTAGGATTTCTTTATACAAATTATCTGGGTTCATGTCGAATCTGCTCCGGCCTTCTTTTTCCAATTTTTTTTCGTAAACAACTTGTGTTTCAAAACCGGCATGGTCAAGTCCGGGTAGCCAAAGAGTCTTGAATCCTCTCATTCGCTTGTAGCGTATCATTACGTCTTCAATGGTCATTACCAGGCCGTGGCCGGCATGCAGAGATCCGTTGGCGTTGACCGGAGGCATGATGATGGAAAATGATTTTCCAAAGTTTAGGTTCGTATCCGGCGAGTGTGTCCAAGGCGCGCCGGTTTCGGGCTGAAAAAATCCGCTTTCTTCCCAGAGTTTGTAGATGCGCCCTTCTGTTTTTTTAGGGTCGTAGGGCTTGAGTAGCTTTGGGTCCATGTTCGAATAATATCATATTAAAGCTTTAAATTGCCAGTTGCCTTGATACTGCTTAAGTTCGGCGTTTTCTTTTTATTTTTTATGTAATTTAAATATCCCGCGATGCCGATCATGATGGAATTATCTCCCGATAGTCCCTTTGGTGGAAAAAATAATTTTACTTTGTTTTTTGTTATTTTTTTTATTTCCCTCTGCAGGTGCGCGTTCCCGGCCACTCCGCCGGCGACGATAAGAGTTTTAATTTTGTATTTTTCCATAGCCTTTCCGGTTTTATAAACCAGGCATTCTACAGCGGCGTTTTCGAATTCGAGCGCTATTTGCGCTTTTGTTTTTTCATCCAGTTTTCCTATTTTTTTTATTAAATAAAAAACAGCCGTTTTTAATCCTGCGAAAGAAAAATTAAAATTAGGAGATTTCAACATTGGTCTCGGCAGTTTAATTTTTAATTCGTAATTTTTAATTCGTAATTTTTCGGCTAAGGCCGAAATATGGGGTCCGCCGGGGTAGGGGAGTTCGAGCATCCGGGCGACTTTGTCAAAGGCTTCACCGACCGCGTCGTCCAAAGTTTCGCCGATGATTTTATAATTCATCCACTTTTTTATCAAAACCAGTTGCGTGTGTCCGCCGGATACAAGCAGTGAAAGTATTGGGAATTTTATATCAGGAATTTTGAATTTTCCTTTGCTTTTCCCGAATATGGACAGCACATGTCCCTCCATATGATTCACGGGAATAACCGGCACACCCCATTTTTTGGCCAATTTTTTCGCGAACAAAATCCCCTCCCAAAGGCACATCTCCAGACCTGGGCCATAAGTGACGGCGATGAGGTTCACAGGCTTATGTTTTTTGCTTAGCTTGGTCTCTTTTAAACTTTTTTCGAGTAGTATCGGCAGATTTTTTATGTGCTCCCGCTTGGCAAGCGCCGGATACACTCCGCCGTAGGGTATATGGGTTTTTATCTGTGAATTTGAACAGTTTGCCAGTATTTTGAACTCGGCATTTTTTATTCCTCCTGTCGCCTCTATTATACTAATACAAGTGTCGTCGCAAGAAGTTTCAATCGAAAGGATTTTCATTGTGCGCGGTGAGGGGATTGAACCCCCGGCCTACCCCACGTCAAGGGGTCGCTCTACCGCTGAGCTAACCGCGCTTAGATCCTTTATATCATTTTTTCCTCTATTCTTTCAAGCGCGACGATGAAAGTGCTCATGCGGAAAGTCGTTTTCAATTCTTTTGACTTTTTCAATATTTTCTCCGAATTTTCTTCGAGCATCTTTTTCAATTTATCGAAAACTTCCTTTTCGCTCCAGTGCTCTTTTTTCAGATTCTGCTCCCATTCGAAATACGACACTATCACCCCGCCGGAGTTTACCAAAATATCCGGTACTATCGGCACATCCCTTTTAAATAGAATTTCATCTGCTTCCGGAGTAGTGGGGCCGTTGGCAAGTTCCAGCACCACTTTGGCTTTTATTTTCTCCGCATTTGTTTCATTTATTTGGTTTTCCAAAGCCGCCGGAATGAGGAGATCACATTCGATTTCAAGTAGTTCCATATTTGAAATATTTTTTGCGCCGGAAAATCCGGATAGGGTTCCGGTCGATTTTTTGTGTTCCAGGAGTTTATCCATATCTAAACCCAGAGGATTGTAGACTCCGCCTTTCGAATCCGAAATGGCTACCACTTTATGTCCGGCTCGGCTAAAGACAACTCCGGCGAAAGATCCGGCGTTCCCAAATCCTTGTATGGCTACCGCGCATTTCTCCGGCAACCCTAATTCTTTCTTGAATTTTTCAAACACGTAAAAAGCTCCTTGCGCCGTGGAAGTATTTCTTCCCTCCGAGCCTCCTTTGTCTATAGGCTTGCCGGTTATTACTGCCTTGGTTTTGTCTCCGGTGATTTTCTCAAATTCATCCGCTATCCAAGCCATGATCTCCGGAGTGGTGTTGACATCCGGGGCCGGCACGTCTTTGCGCGGACCCAGTACATCCGCCAATCTTCTCACCCATCCGCGAGAAAGCCTCTCCAGTTCTCCTTTCGAAAGATTTTTCGGATCGACTGTTACGCCTCCCTTGCCTCCGCCCATGGGAATACCGGCGGCCGCGCATTTGAGAGTCATCCAGAAAGCAAGGGCCTTGATTTCATTTATGTCGGTGTCCGGATGATAGCGGATGCCTCCTTTATACGGACCAAGCGTGTTATTGTATTCCACTCTGTATCCTTCGAAGATTTTTATAGAGCCATCGTCCATTTCAACCGGTATGGATATTCTGATATCTCTGTCTGGCACCTTCATTCTAGAAATAAAAGCATGACCAAAATTACCGGCCCTAGCGGCTTGGTCGAGCTGACTCATGGCGTTGTCGAACGGATTTTTCATAATAGCCGCAATTATACCTCAAATTTCTCCAGCGTCTCAAGCTCTTCTTTTGAATTTGCTCCCAATCCTTCGCGCGGGTCTATATCAAAAGATTCTATTTTTTCTCCCTCCAAAATGGCTACCCTTATGAGATCCGTGAGATAGTATTCTTTCTGGGCATTGTCGGTTTTTAAATCTTTGATTTTTTTCCACAGCCACTTTGCTTCGAAGCACAAATATATGGGATTTACTTCGGTTATATTTTTTTCTTCTTCTTTCAGATCCTTCACCTGCACATCGCGCAATATTTCTCCATTTTTATCTCTGACAATTCTGGAGAAGTTGTTGTAAAAGAACACTCGCCAGTCTTTGAAATCAGAGAGATAAATAGTAGCCATGGTTATTTTTGTTTTCGATGCCAAGTGTCTCCGGGCAAGATCCTTGATAGTTTTTTCGTTCACATAAGGATGATCGCTTGGGAGAATCAAAACATGCTCCGCTTTGTCTTGCATGAATTTTTGCGCGCTCATGACCGCATGTCCGGTGCCTTCCTGTTTTTCTTGCACGACATAATCATATTTCTCTCCGAGCCTTTCCATGATTTTTTTCTTTTTGTGTCCGACTACGATTATCGGCCTGTCGTCAACGCCGGATTTATGAATCGCTTCCAAGACATATCCGATCATGGGCTTGCCGCGGACCTGCGCCAGAGCCTTGGGAAGATCGCTTCTCATTCTTTTACCCAAACCGGCAGCCAGAACCAGAATTCTGATTTTTTCCTTGTTTATCATTTTGTTATATAATACACATATGTCGAGAAAAGGAAAGGCAAAGAAAACAAAAAAAGTGGTCATGGTCAGCGGAGGTTTTGACCCAGTTCATATTGGTCATGTGCGATTATTTAAAGAGGCTAAAAAGTTGGGCGACGAACTCGTGGTGGTCGTCAATAACGACAATTGGCTTAAGTTTAAAAAAGGATATACTTTTATGTCTGACGCGGACCGCAAAGAAATTATAGAATCATTTAGACCGGTTGATAAAGTTGTTTTGACTGTTCATAAACCGGATACAAATGACATAACAGTTTGCCGTGAGCTTGAATTAATCCGACCACATATCTTTGCCAATGGGGGAGACCGCAAAGAAAATGTCCCAGTTCCGGAATATGAAGTTTGCAAAAGGCTCGGCATACAAATGGTTTTTAATGTTGGTCACGGTGGCAAGGTGCGGTCTTCGTCTGAATTGGTGAAACAAGCTAAGAAGAGAAAAGTTAAGTGATATAATAGAAATATGAAATCATTAAATCAGATGACTAAAGAAGATTTGAAAGAAATTAAAATGATTGTTTTTGATGTTGATGGTGTAATCGTTCCCAGAGGAACAAAAATAAAACAGGTAGGCAATACTACAACCCTACAAACAAAAATAATCGCACCGAAACAAATAGAACAAATAAAAGAATTATACAGAAAAGGATTTTTGATAAATATTAGTTCCGGTAGAGGACTTTATATGTTGCAAGAAATGTTTAGAGAAATTTTACCTTTTGTTAGTTTAACTTATGAATGTGGTAGTGCGACATGGTATAAAGGAAAAATCCACCAGCACATTAATAGTTTTGAACGTTTACAAGATGTATTTTTTAAATTGAAACGAATAGCTTTTAAGAATAAGAATGTTAGAGGCTTTGAACCGAAAGAGTTTATTATCACTGTTCATTGCAAAAAGAAAGATCAAAAGATTGAAGAAACAGTACAGAAAGAGCGTGGTCTTTGTACTCATTGGAATGGTGAAGCCTATGATGTTTTGATTAAAAAAGATCAGACTAAAGCACTTGGTTTACAAAAAGTAATGAAGATTTTCAAATTAAAGAAGCAAAATGTTATGGCGATAGGGGATAATTATAACGACCATGAATTATTGCAAGCCAGTGGAACACCTATTTCAGCTGATAAAACTAAGATTCAAGGTAAATTTTATGTGTCACTTCAGGGTGAATTTCTTCCGGCTGATATGCTAATGCAGAAAATATTATTATTAAAAGGAAATAAGGTATAATTAAATCGTATGAAAGAATTCAAGCCTTTTACAATTGAACGTCCGTGGGGCACTTTCAGACAGCTGACCCACAATAGTCTTTCGACTGTAAAACTTCACAGAATTAAACCGGGAGAAAAAACCAGCTGGCAGAGCCACACTAGGCGCTCGGAATTTTGGCATATTGTGGAAGGTAGCGGTATAATACGCGTAGAAGACAAGGAATACAATGTTGTTTCCGGTGACGAATATGATGCTCCGGTTGGCGCCAAGCATCGTTGGATTGCCGGAGAGTCTGGTTTGGTATTGATTGAAATAGCTATCGGAGACTTTGACGAAGAAGATATAACTCGTTATGAAGATAAATATGGCCGCGCTTAAAAAAATAAAAGAAAAAATTAAAAAGAAGACAAAAAGCGCCTCTCTAAAAAAGAAGCCTGTCAAAAAGCAGGTACGCAGGAAAAGCGCAGACAGAAAAAGCAAATTAAAACTTAGCAGATCTCCGGGTAATCCCATTATTGAACCGGGAGCAAATTCTTGGGAATCCAAAGCCGCTTTCAATCCTACCGCTCTCTATCACGATGGCAAAGTGCATGTCATTTACCGAGCCATCGGGGAGGGTGATGTCTCCGTACTTGGCTATGCTTCAAGCGAAGACGGAATAAATTTTACTTTGCGGTCGCCAGAGCCTGTTTTTACGCATGGCGGGCGCATTCCGACTTACGCGAATTTTAACAAGTTTTCCGTTCCGCGCATTGACTATATTTCCGGCGGGGGTTGGGGTGGCGGATGCGAAGATCCCAGGCTTACCAAGCTCGGAGATACCGCTTATATGATTTATACCGCTTTCGACGGCTGGGGATCCGTCAGACTTACCCTGACTTCCGTATCTCTGGATGACTTTGTTTCCGGGCGCTGGAATTGGCGGAGGCCAGTATTTATTTCTCCGCCCGGCGAAATTCATAAAAATTGGGTTATTTTCCCCGAAAAGATAAATGATAAATATGCCATTCTCCACAGCATTTCTCCAAAAATCATGGTGGATTATTTCAGATCTCTGGATGAGCTCGATGGCAAAAATTTTATTTACAGCGTTCATCAGGGCAGTCTCCTGTGGCAGGCGAGAGACAGGCTTGTGCGAGGCGTAGGACCCGCTCCGATAAAGACCAAGTTTGGCTGGCTAATTTTATATCATAAAATGGAAAAGCACGATTCTCACAGATACAAGCTTTGGGCGATGATCTTGGACGCAAAAAATCCGGAGAAAATCTTGCATGTTTCCAAACACCCCATTCTTGAGCCGGATCTGTGGTATGAGAATGAGGGATATAAGGGTGGGGTGGTGTATTCTTGCGGAGCGGTGGTGAAAGATGGAAACTTGTTCGTGTATTATGGCGGAGCGGACAAAGTCTCTTGCGTGGCGCAGACCCGCTTGGATGAATTTTTAAAAGAACTTGTAAGTTCCGGGGTGCCGGCATTAAAAAATAAAAAAGTAAAAGTCTGATATGTTCGTCGTAAACAGATCTCACCACAATCCCATTCTTGTGCCTGATCGAGACCATTACTGGGAAGCGTATGCGACTTTCAATATGAGCGTGATTAAAAAAGGCGCGATATTTTTCGGCATCTACCGGGCTGTGTCCGCGCCGGATCATCTTCGCACTCCGGAACAAATCTCTATTATTGGCATAGGCAAGAGCAAGGACGGAGCGCACTTTGAAGATCGAGCACCCTTTATCGTTCCCACGGAAGAATGGGAAAAGTATGGCTGTGAAGATCCGCGCATAACTTACTTTGAAGGACAATACTATATTTTCTATACCGCTCTTTCGAAGTATCCCTTCGAGTCGGACGGTATTAAAGTCGCTGTCGCCGTGTCTTCGGATTTAAAGAAAATTCAAGAAAGGCATCCGGTAACGCCTTTCAATGCCAAAGCGATGTCACTTTTTTCGGAGCGTATCAATGGCAAGATTACCGCGATTCTTACAACCAACACTGACACTCCCCCCGCGAGGATTGCTTTGGCACAGGTTGATAGAATGGAAGAATTTTGGGATCCTGCTTTCTGGGAAAAGTGGTATGCCAATATAGACAAATATACCATTGACTTGAGAAGGGACCCTTTGGATCATGTCGAAGCGGGCGCTCCTCCCGTTAAAACTCCGCATGGGTGGCTCATCCTCTACTCTCATATTCAAAATTATTTCTCCGGCGGAAACCCGGATCGCGTGTTCGGGATTGAGGCGGTGATTTTGGATTTGAATGATCCGTTCAAGGTTGTAGGGAGCACCCGCGGTCCGGTGCTGGTGCCGAGAGAGCCCTATGAACTTCTGGGACATGTGTCGAATGTGGTTTTCCCATCCGGATCAATTTTAAAAAAGTCTTCTCGGTCGGCCACCGGTGATACCCTTCTTATATATTACGGCGCTACCGACATGACTGTGTGCGTAGCTTCCGTAAACCTGGATGATCTTCTGGAAACCATCCGTCCGGAGACTAACTCGCGTCTGTGTTTCAAACGTTTTGCCAAAAACCCCGTTATTATACCGAACTCGAAGCATGCCTGGGAAGCGAAAGCGACTTTTAATCCCGCGGCTCTGCGTCTTGGACGGACTACTCACATATTATATCGAGCTCTTTCGGACGACAATGTCTCCAGTATCGGGTACGCATCTAGTAAAGATGGATTTAATGTGGGCAAGCGGGAGATAAATCCGATATATATCCCGAAAGAAAATTTTGAGATAAAAAAAGTAGCTGAAGGAAATTCCGGTTGTGAAGACCCGCGTATAACCAAGATCGGCAAAACCATTTACATGTGCTACACGGCTTTCGATGGCATCGGTCCGCCTCGAGTCGCCATTACTTCCATTAAAGAGCGCGATTTTCTAGTGAAAAATTGGAAATGGGAGAAGCCGGTCCTTATAACTCCGGAGGGTTTCGATGACAAGGATACCTGTATTTTTCCTCAGAAAATAAACGGAGAATATTTTATTTTACATCGGGTAGAGAATGAAATGTGCGGAGATTATTTCAAGACGCTTGATTTCAGAAAAGAGACGGTCAAGAAATGCATTCGGATTATCGGCCCGAGGATCAACACCTGGGACAGCGCCAAGGTGGGCATCTGCGCTCCTCCGATAAAGACCAAGTATGGCTGGCTACTCCTGTATCACGGAGTTTCCAAGAGTCATAATACATATCGGATAGGAGCTGTTCTGCTTGATCTGAAAGATCCGGCTATCGTGCTCTCGCGCACCGCCGACCCGATATTCGAGCCGATGGAGATATATGAGAGGGAGGGGATCGTAAACAACGTCATCTTCCCGTGCGGAATGGTTGAAAAGGACGGCCTGCTTTTTATATATTACGGAGGCGCGGACAAAGTGGTCGGAGTGGCGACCATGGAGCTCAATCTTCTTATGCGGACTTTGACCAGAAATCTCCGCCCAAAGAAATAGGATTTGTGTTTTTAAAACAGATTTCTTTAGGTGAACCCAAGAGTTGGCTTTCCGAACTCATAAAAGAATCTCAAGGGATAAAATTAAGTATATCAGAATTACAAAGTTTAGCTTTCCTTGCCGTCTAGCCCTTCTCCTAGAGTGATTTTCCCCAAAGCTGGATTAAAACTAACAGTTCCTAAATCGGTCTCTACTTTTGTTTTATCTTTTATCTCCATTTCCTTATCAACATTTAATTTCAAACCTGTGATACTGCCTCCGGAGCGGGAATCTTTTATGGCTATATCTACCGGTTTTTCAAAAATCTTCTGCACAGAATCATCGGAGGTTCGGCCATCCAATCCAGTAATGTCTCCTTCTGCCACAACATTAGAAATTAAAATTTTCAGGCCCGGTTCTACATTACTGATGTCTTCTCCATTCAGTTTATTATCAATGGCAATGACCAACTCCAAAACTTTCTCCAAAGAGAGTTTCTGGCGCTCTATTTCAATAGCTTCTTTTGAGCCGACTAATACTCCATATAGAGCATCAAGGCCCGGCGCAAGGCCCAGTAATTTCTCAATAGCATTTTTATTGCGAATAGATTTTTCTCGCTTTTTTAGCTCAATTTCAATTTGTTTTTCTATATCTTCTTTTGTCTTCATTTTTCTAGTTTAGCATTAACAGAAATAAAGTCATTCTTGGCTAAAATTTTTCAATAAATAATTCACCTACTATCTTTGTGGTGTTTTTTTCTCCACCTAATTCAAAACACCAATGAGGGCGGTCATTGATCCCAATTATGGATAGATTTTTTATCCAAAAATCAGCTGGTTTTTCAAGGGTCATTATTGCTTTTATAGAGGTCTTAAACTTGCCCTTATTTTCAAGAGGAAAAACTAATGGCTTATTTTGTAAAAAGTAAGTCAAAGCACCGGCAATGGTTTTCCAATTTTCATGATTGCTAAAAAGTTCCATGTTAAGGTCGTTTTCTTGAAAAAGAGAAGCTAGTTCTTTTCTTAAAGAATTTAAGCCAATTATTTTTGATATTTCACCATGCAGAGCTCTTGCATCAGATTTCCAGTATTTGGATAAAGCATTAGTTATATCGCGAAAAATCGCCAATCGCATGTCTGAAGGCCGGTCTAATTTTGTATGCACTATCCAGTCGCTATAGAATTCTATGGTTTTATATTTTGAAATGTCTGGGTGATTTTCAATTAAGTGTCGCGCTTGAACCATAAGGAAAATGATGTCTTGTTTTTCTATATAACCGCCTCGTTCTGAAACCCTACTAAACCATTCCTTTATGTGATCTTTTGTAGTCATAATAAAAATCTTTGAATTACCCTATAATTTTATATTTTGCTTTTGCTTTTACTCCAAGTCGCCTATTTTGTATGTAATAGAAATCTATTATTCTGTCATTGTATGCTTCTTTGAGGATTGTTTTTACCTGTTCAGGTTCTTTGAGTATTTGTTGGTTAGTAAAACGAACAAACAAAACGCCTTTCCTTTTTCTTCCTATTTCCTGTTCTCGTTCAAAATCTTTTATTTGTTGATTTGTGTTATTGTGATATTCCCCGTCTATTTCAAAAATCATTTTTATTCTTGGGATGTAAAAGTCCATAATACGCACACTGCCTTTTTTCCTGCTAGTTATCATGCCTTTTTGGAAACGAAATGGTATATTCAGTTCTTCTAAAAATCCCTTAAATATAAGTTCTGCAGTGGTTGGATTATTTTTCAATCTATACTGTGCCCAGAGTAATTTTGAAACAGGGCTTCTTGTTTTATTGTTCATTTGTTTAATTAAAAAGGTATTTCAAAGTCGTCATCATCTTCATTTTCTGCTTCTGCCCATATCTTAATTAGATTATTTTTAATATCTTCCTTTTTAGAAGGTTCAATAGAGTTAATTTCTTCCCTAGCTTCTTTTGAAAGTGATTTTAGTCCCTCATCTTGTTCCTTAATTTCACTGCTTATCTTTAGAGACATTTCATTCAAACCCATTAACTTGATCCCAGAAAGTGAACGCACGCGAGATAAAGCAACATAACCCATTCCCTCCGCAAATGCTTTGCTCAAGTCAATTTCAGCATAATCAAGCGTCATTCCTTGACTCTTGTGGACCGTAATAGCCCAAGCAAGACGAAGCGGAATCTGACTGATTCCGGCTAGAACAATATCATCTTCTTCAAATTCCCAACTGGTTGGACTTGCAATGATGTTGCCATTGCGGGTTTTAACAATGGGATAATTGCTATCCTTATCAAAATCAATGACCATACCTAAAGTTCCATTTACATACCCACGATCAAAATTGTTTTTTACAAACATTACCAAAGCCCCCTTTTTTACTTCTAAAGTTTCAGGGGCCAAGCAATCATCCTTTAGAATTTTTACTAAATCAGATTCTCCCCAAGATGTCATTTTGTAGAAGTTGGGAGGTTCGTCTATTTGCGCAAGTTCAAAAGCATTGATGGCATCAACATCTGCATTGTGGGTATAGAGTTTTGTCGGTTTCAGTATTCCCTCAATGTTTTTTTGATACCTTTCCATCAGGTGGCTAAATGTTTCTTTATTAACAGCATCTTCTCGTATGGAATTTAGAATTGCTAAAAAGCGCAAATCTTCTTGACGATACTGTTTTTCTAAATAACAGACAGTAAATCTTGCTCTATGCCAAGCATTTGAAGCAAAAATAAATTCTGGTTTAGGTTCTCCTTTTTTGTAAACCGGAGGAAGCTGAAAAAGGTCTCCACTCAATACAACTTGAAGCCCTCCAAATGCAGATTCATTTTTTCTAATAGAGCGACAAACTTTTTCCACAAGGTCAATTACTCTTGCTTCCAACATTGAAACTTCATCAATTATGAGAACTTTGGCTTTCAATACTCGCGCTTGTATATTTTGACTATTAATAATTTTATAGAAATCTTTATTTTCAAGAGTTTTCTTCTTTCCAACACCAGACCACGAATGAATTGTTCGTCCGTTCATGTGAGTCGCGGCAATACCCGTGCTAGCAGTCACCGCAACGGGAATTCTGTTCTTTTTTAGATAAGCAATGTAGGAATTTAGAACATATGTTTTTCCACTCCCGGCTGGTCCAGTAAGAAAAACATTATGCCCCATCTTCAATACATCAAGGGTTTCTTCTTGGGTCATATAATCATTTACTTTTAGCTGGAATGATATTTTCTTGATCGTTCAACTTTATTATTACTGGTTGTCTCAACATAAGACCCTTACCAATTCCAATAGCGTGTCTTTCCTCAAGAGTAGAGAGTGTATCTGCGTAGTCACGGCCGATATAATTTTCTAAGAAAGTTTTACCAGTATCATCAAATACACGAAGAGCAAAAATTGTATTACATTGGTTTAATATACTCTTACTAACATTTGCTGTTCTTTGGGTAATAATCAAACTTCCCAAACCGAATTTTCTTCCTTGCAAAATAACCTTAGCGATTCCATTTGTTGCACCTTCGTCTCCTTTATTTGCAACGGAATTCCATTCTGGAACAAGTGAGTGAGCTTCTTCAAATACTAGCAGGTATTTAGCATCTTTTGACTGACCTTTTGCTTTTGCGTTTTCAAGGATAATCTCTGATATTATTCTTGTTTTTTCCACCAGAGAAAGGTCGGCCATTGGTGCTTGATCTTGCCAATCATTTTGGCCCGCTCCCACTTTCTTCGGTTTTACATCGTTAGTTTGTTTGCTTACATCATAATCTTCTGGATTTATTATTAAGAGCCGGTCACCATTGTCAAAAAAAGCATTGAGTAATTCAGTTATTTTTTGCCTAAAATTCCCATGATTTCCGCCACGATGCACATCTTTATTTATTGTCGTATAGTTGGTTGATAACTCGGATATTAAATCTTTATCGGAAAGCACTACAGGAGAACAACCATAACCTGTCAGCGCATCAAAGTATTCTCCTGTAATATCAAAACAAACAACTTTTGCTTCAGTGCCACTTAAAACTTTTTGTATGAGTTCAAAAGTCAGACATGATTTTCCTATGCCTAAAATTCCAAGAACAGCTGTATTGTGAGTCACAACAGAGTTGATGTCTTTCAATGGTATTTCATAATCAGTATTTGGAAGATGTCCAATTGATTCCTTTGCGCACTTTCTTTTTTGTTCATCGGTCATTTTTGGATTATTTATAAAGAATAGTGGAGAATAAACGGAGGGAACCCATCTACTAACATCAAGAATTTTTGTTGCTTTGTCATAGTTTCCCAATTTCCGAGCCACGCCAACAACGAATCCATGAGAGTCAAAATTCTCAAGATGTTCTTCTTTTGTATTCCCGTTTATAACTTGATATAAAGTTTCTTTTCCATAAATTTCTGTTTTCAAAACAAAACCCTCTGATATTTGTTTTTCCTTTTCATCAACATTGCCGATAATAGAAAAATTTATAGTGCTGATATTGGAACCCGTTGTGACATATCCAATAAATGTATTCCTTTCTTTATATAAAGTGTTGTCGTTTATTTTCTTCCTTTCTTCTTCCGGCAAGGATGTCAATTCAATTGAATATGCGCAGTTCTTTTGAGAAAAGATTGATTTGGGGTCGGAAATAATCTTCTTGGAACGAAGGTCAATTTTCACAGGCACACCTGTCTCGTCTCTTAACAAATAAATACTTAGCCATCTCTTACTAAGAAGATGTTTTTTATCAACAACCATACCAATTGAACCCACATTTTGACTTGTCTCAATTGCCACCAAGTCACCGTATTTTACATTGGGTGCTTGAGTATTTTTTTGTAAATCTATTTCAACTCTATAAAAAAATGGGTTTTCGCAACCGATTGCTGTTCCCAATTCTTCTGTTCCCTTTGGATTAAACAAATTAAATAATCCTATAGCTTTTTTGACAATCAATCCGCCTAAGTCAAAAAATACTAGGACTACCCAGAAAGCAATCGCGATTATGAAATTTAGGTAGTTATTGGGGATGGCAAAATAAGAATAACTAGCGGAAAGATAAACTATAGAAAATAAAACTTCTGCCTTACCTAATATTCCTACGAGTTTATATGCCAATTGACTGGCCTTTTTTAATTTTTCCCTGTGAGTATCTTTCGTGGCAATACAAAAAATACTTCCTAAAAAAACTAACAGTGTATAGCAAAGTATCGGTGTATATGCCCATAGAGCTGATTTATTTGATAAGCTAATCATTCCAGCAAGAACAGCGATTGAATTGGCTAGTGCGTCAGATGGTTTTGTAAAATATGTTTCTATCACATATTTACCTAAAACAATCATCAGTGCGCCGGAGAAAAACCATATAGTATTGTCGTTAGATGCTTTACCCAACAAAGAATCAAAATCTCCACCTATTATTTTGTAAATAACAACAAGAGCTATAAAATATAGAGTAGCGACCAGCAATCTTTCTCGTTGTTTTAGGTCAAATTTCATAAATTATTTTTCTGCTATTATCAACTCAAAATACCATAAAAAAGATAAATAATCTATAGAAAATATAGCTATCTATTTTAGAAAGAAGCTAGAGATAAACCATATGGAATACAAGAAAAAAACACTATTCAAGACAGCGAGAGAAAGTATTGAGTAATTGAGAAATGATTTTCTGCTCGCTGTTTCTTTTCTAACTTTAAGACAGAACCATAAGGCCAAAGTCCACAGCAAAGGAGGTAAGAAGTATGGCAAATCTAGAAGAAAGGTGGGCGAAAATCCAAAGTAGTGATCTTGACCCGTATAGATTAACTGGCCGGAAAAGATGTGGAAGTATTTATCCGCAAGACCGGGAGTAATGATGAATATAAATACAGGTAAAACAGTAAGCAAAATACTAACGAGTAGATTCTTAAATTGTTTTTTATTTTCCATGTGATTGTCGTGTTCTTCTTGCAACACCTTTATAGTTAATTTTTTTAATTTTTCTATGTCTTCACTCATTTGGATAATTAGAATTATGGGGTAGCCATGTATCTAGCGCAAAGGGAAAAATTATTGCACTGATTAAGAGTAGAAGCACGATAATTTCCCACAGGTTCTGCGGAGGCCTCATGGCTTCTTTGTTATAGTTCGGTAAAGCCACACAAGACCACATATAAGCCCTAAAAGGGCCACTATGCTACCTATAACCTCAAAAAGCGGATAACCTGCAATGCTTAAAACATACCCTCCTAAAAGCCCAGTGATGGCATTTCGGCCATAATCCTTGCGTGTCATTTGCTTGAATGACAAAAAGCGTTTTTTGTTTTCCATTTCGCGTGGTTTTTAATGCTAGTAATAGCGGAGTTGATAGCAAAAATGGCTACACAAGACCGCGACAATTCCTTTCGGAACTGCCCTGCACCCTTTCGGGCACAGACCACGCGAGTAGGCGGCTTGTGTAGCCGTTTTTACCCGCGTGGATTTATTTTCACCATGCCATTTTACCGGTTTAGGTGTTGTAATTTCATAGTAGCTCTTTTTTGACCTAAAAACAACACAACTTGCATACTAAATTTGGTATGCTACAATTAAAGTAATTGAATATGGAATGATAGATCGGCCACATGGTTTAATTGCAAGTTTTGCAGTTAAGTCGGCCGTTTTTTTATTTAATATACATGAAAATAAGGGTAATAAAAAAAGGAAATAGAGAAAAGCCAAAGGTGAAAATCATCAAGCGTTCTCCTACTTTCAAGCAATCCCGTGTTATTGCAATTGTGCGGGAAAATGCGGGAAAGGTGGGGAGTAAGGCAGAGGTCTTGAGGCAAGCAGGATATGGCCCGGACGCAGTGAATAATCCGGAAAGAGTTTTTAACTCTCCGGCTGTCAAAGAAGCGCTTGATCCGATTGTGAGAAAAATGAGAGAAATTCGCACAAAAGTTTTAGATGCACTTGATGAGAAAGATTTCAGTAAAGAAAGTGCCTTCAACCTCACTATGATTTCCGGGATGCTGACGAAAGATTCCGAGCTGTTAGATGGGAGACCAACCTCAAGGGACGGCTACCAGATAACGGAATCGGAAAAAGAACACATAAGACGATTATTGGAAAAGAACAGAAAAAAATAGCTAGAACAATATGAAAAAGATTTTTACAAAAGAATTAGTTCGGCCACAAGGACCATGACCCTCCGAAGCCCGCAAGACGGGCTTCGGGAATCTAATAATGGATTAAGTGGCAATAAAAAGTCATTTTATTCCTCGCAAGAAATACAAAACATCTCGGGTTTAGGAGATGTATTGCGCAGTATACGCGCTCGGCTTATAAGAGACGGGGTATCCCTTGATAAAGAGCGCAGGAAGATTTTGCTTAAAAGAAAAAAGTTGGCTATTATATAAGTATAATCACATGCGTAAGAATAAAGATGAAAAACCTTATAAGAATGAGTATCTGATATACAATCGGAAAAGCACGGACGATCAAGATAACCAAAAAAACTCTATCTCATACCAAACGATTGAAGCAATTAAGTTTGCAAAAAGAGAAAAATTATCAATTGCAAAAGTTGATATTCAAGGATTTTGTAAGGGAGGAATAATAAGCGAAAAACATACTGGCTTCAAAGAAGACAATAAACTCACAATCGGCGCTGATGGCCGAAGCATACAATATCAAATTAACAGACCGAAATTTGAGCAGTTAGTCCATGCACTAATAAATGGCGAATATAGAGGTGTCATATTTCTTTGTTGGGATAGAGCTAGCCGTAATAAAAATGACGACAACATTATACGCAAATTGATGAAATTTAATGATTTAGATATTCGGTTCGTTCAAGCAAACTATGATCATACGAGTGCCGGAGAGCTACACATGGATGTTGATGGAATGTTTGCACAACACCACTCAAGGAATACTAGCGAGAAAGTAACAAATACAAACAGGAAGCTTCGTGCAGAAGGCGTATGCACCTATAAGGCCCCAATAGGATACTTAAACACTGGAGACCCTCGTAATAAACCTTTTGATCCAGAGCGTGCTTCGTTGGTCAAACAACTATTTGAAAAATATGCAGAAGACACATGGAGTTTAGCTGACCTTGCCCGTTGGGCAAACGATAATGGTTTGACCATGCGACCTGTTCGCCGAAAAAGAACTACCGAAGAAATGCTTCGTGATGAGGAAGTAAAAATTGAGCCGGTTGCCCGTCCTATTACTTTCAATCATATCCACAAGATACTTACTAACTTATTCTATATTGGAAAGGTGTTGGGGAATAATGGAGTGTATGTGAAAAGTATTAGTCATGAGGCGCTTGTTGAAGAAGATTTATTTTATAGGGTGCAGGGTCTTTTGAATAAGAAAAGAGTCAGCGTTCATTACAAAAATAAACTTTATTTCGCTTACAGAGGACTTATACGCTGTGGTCATTGTGAGCGTGTGTATACTCCTTACAAAAATAAAATCAAACAAAAAGAGTATTACGGAGCGCGTTGTATGAAAAATTGCATTAACACAAAAAGAAACATTGATGTTGATTTTATTGAGCAAAAAGTCGGTGCAATCATGTTTAATCTTTCTTTTACCAAAGAAGAAAAAGCTGACATTGACAGCCAAGTGCGAGATGAAGTTTCTACACTTGAAGACAAGCGCGTAGCTCAAATTAAGGCCATTGATCAAGAGAAGAAAAAACTCAACGAGGATTTATCATACTTGCGTAAGAATAAACTTACCTTGCTCAAAAATGGCGTTTACACTGGACAGGATTATCTCAATGAAGAATCCGATATAGCAAAAAAACTTGAAAACCTCCGAGAGCAAGAGAAGTCAAATAATGTTTCAATGCAGGAAGTGGTCAAAGATGTGGTATTTCTTTCCGAACTTCTAGAAGACGCGTATCTGTATTACACTTTGGCAAATCCCACAGAAAAACAACAAATTATTACAAAAGTATTTTCCGAACTTTTACTATCCGGAGAAACCTTGAATTATAAGTGTAGAAATGGATTTAAGGTGTTTGAAAACAAAAAATCTCTCTTATGTGACCCTGCGGGGAGTCGAACCCCGGTTAACGGATTGAAAACCCGTTGTCCTAACCATTAGACGACAGGGCCATGGCGGTATAGTAGCTCATTTTTGAAAAATTCGCAAAAAATGCTATAATCCGTCCGCGTATGTTAAGAAATAAAGTAACAATGTTATACCTTGCCAAGAATATTTCCGTCGTCATCGGTCTGGTTTTGATCTGGCGAGGGATATGGTATGTTTTGGACGGATTGGATAAATTAATTTTTGACGGTAGTCATATCTGGAGCGCTTTTGGCGGGATCATTCTCGGGTTGATTATCTTATATCTGCCGGATAAGGATTTGAAGGAAATTGAAAAATTATAATAAACTTGTCCGGTGCAAAGGCGGAGGGTTCGCCTAATGGTATGGCACTGGTTTCGAAAACCAGCGGGAGAAATCCCTTACAGGTTCAAGTCCTGTACCCTCCGCTTTCGTACGGGATTGAGAAAATATGACAACAAAAAATATTTCAAAAAAGAAAATCAGAGAAACCGCACTTAAATATCTTGCAGGCAATAGGTTGATGATTTTGGCAACTGCCAATAAGGGCAAACCTTGGGCGGCCACGGTTTTCTTCGCTTATGATAAAGAATTTAATTTATATTTTTTCTCGAGGCCGGAGACAAAGCATTGTAAGCATATAGAGAAAAATTCCAATGTGGCAGTGGCGATAAGCCATGACTGGGGCGAGCCCGGTTTTATCAAAGGTTTTCAGATGGTTGGTCAGGCGAGGCGGGTTTCTAAAACAGATTACAAGCGTCTTTACGCGTTTTTTCGCAAGCGTTTTTCATGGGCGGACGAATCCCTTAACCATGTTTTGTATCAAATTAAACCTGCGGAAGTTTACCATATCAACCAGAAAGTTTTTGGTCATTTTTATCGGGTGCGGGTTTTATAAAATTTTGACGATACCACAATAGCAACGACCGTAGCCATTATGGTATTAAAGAAATAAATTTCGAATAAAAGATTTAAACTTCATTACCTCGCGTGCAAGTAAAGATAAATATCTTCAAGCGCACGGACGGCATCGCCAGCCGCTATATTATTCTGGTGATAGAGCACGTTCGTGCAGTCTCCGGCGGCCCAGATACCCGGCACGTCAGTCTTGCCGGTGGATGGTTCAATTTTTATCCTGCCGATCTCGTCTAGGGAGAGTATATCTTTTACAAAATTGGTATTCGGAATCTGTCCGATCTCCACGAAAATTCCAGAAACTTTAAGTTCTTTTTCTTCGTCAGTTTTTTTATTTTTATATATTAATCCCTCTACGAATTTTTCACCTCTTACCTCCAGAATATCGGCATTTTTTATTACACTCATTTTCGGATTTTTTAAAACTTTTTCCACTGTAATTTCATCCGCTCGAAAAGTGTCGCTTCTGTTTATAAGCGTCACCGACTTGCAATACGCGAGTAGTTGGGCGGCTGTTTCAAAGCCCGCATTTCCGCCTCCTATGACCGCCACATCCATATCCGCAAAGAGTGGTCCATCGCAGGAAGCGCAGTAGGTAAGGCCCTTGTGTTCTAGTCGATCCGCGTTCTTGGCTTCGAGTTTTCTTCTGGCCGACCCGGTTGCCACCAGCACGGTCTTGGTTTCGAATTCTTCTCCTGTTTCTGTTTTTATCAGGAAGATTCTTTTGGACATTTCAGACGTTGGACGTCCGGTATTCGGATGTCCAACGTCTGAAACATCAGTCACTTTGGTTTCTTTCACTTCAAGTGTTTGCCCGCTTCCCGTATTAGCCATCACGTGTTTCCTTAAATTTTCCGCCAGTTCAGCTCCGGAGAGGGAGGTGGTGCCGATCCAATTGTATACCTGTTCGGATACCACTGACTGCCCGCCCCATTCGGAGACGATAAGGAGGGTACGTAATTTTTTGCGCGCGGCATAAACCGCGGCGGCGGCTCCGGCGGGACCGCCGCCGATAATTATTAAATCGCATATCATATTCACATTATACACTATTTCGTAAATTAGTTCTTCTTTCTCCTCAAAAATGCGGGCACTGCGCTCCAGTCGTCTCCGTCGTCTTCGATTATAATTTCTTCCTCTTTTTTCTTGTCTTCTTTTTTCATAAAATCGTTTCCACTTCCGATGTTGCTCTGAATCGTGTTATGTATTTCTTTTTTTGCTTGCCCCGCGTTGTCTTCTTTTAAAGTCGGTCCGCTCGAAACTGCGGAGAATAAACTCTTTCTGGATGTTTCACCCACGCCGAAACTGGTGGCAATGACAGTGACTTTGAGTTCTCCCTTTTTGAGTTTGTCGTCTCTGATGGTGCCGAAAATGACCTTCGCGTCCTTGTCTATGGATTCTGTTATTATTTTAGCGGCGTCTTGGATCTCGTGAATGGTAATGTCGTCTCCGCCGGAGATAGCAAAAAGCACTCCTTTGGCTCCATTGATGGAGACCTCAAGAAGAGGAGAATTAATAGCCTGAAGCGCCGCCTTTTCGGCGCGCTTGTCTCCGGAAGAAAGGCCGATACCCATCAGGGCGGAGCCGGCGTCTTGCATGATGGCTCGGATATCCGCGAAGTCCACATTGATGATACCCGGAGTGGTGATGAGGTCGGAGATGCCTTCTACCGCCTGGCGGAGTACATCGTCGCACTGGGCGAAAGCATCCTTGAAATTAGTATTTTTGTCCGCCAGCTGGAGAAGCTTGTCATTGGGGATGATAATAATGGCGTCCACTTCTTTGGCCAATTCCTCAATACCCTTTTCCGCTATCTTCATGCGATGAGCTCCTTCGAAGAAAAATGGCTTGGTGGTAACCGCGATGGTAAGAATGCCTTGCTCTCTAGCCGCTCGCGCCACTATCGGCGCCGCTCCCGTGCCGGTACCTCCGCCCATTCCGCAGGCGATAAACACCATATCCGCCCCTTTCATTACATCCTGAATTTCTGATTTGGTTTCCTCGGCCGCCTTGCGTCCCACTTCCGGATTCATGCCGGCGCCGAGACCCTTGGTAAGATTTTTCCCTATGTGAATTTTCTTGTCGGCCAGAGAATGATGCAGATCTTGAGTATCGGTATTCATGCAGATAAACGACACCCCCTTGACTTTAGAGTTGATCATGTGGTTTACCGCATTCTTGCCTGATCCGCCTATTCCGAGCACTATTATTCTGGCAAAACTCTCTATCGCTTGGTTTACTTTTGGCATATTTTCTTGATAAAATTAATCCGATTGGTATGTCGGGCTTGTATATGGGCATACTACCACTAGTCCGAAAAAAAGCAAACCCCACTTGGAGGCAAGACCTCCAAGTTCCCTCCAAGTTCGAATTAATCAAATTCAAAGTTTTTGACCTCTTCCTTTCTATTACATGTAGTTTTCCAAGTTTCTAGTGCAAATTTCTCGTATTCTTTTTTGGATTTGAATTGGCCAAGAATCATAGATTTTTCACAAAAATTGATATTACTAGATTGGGTATATTCTATCCAACTTGACATGTTTAACGATTTTTTAATTACCCCATTTTTGTCATAGTTGTTTAAATTTATATAAGCGCCAACTTGAAGTAAATACTCATTTGAATTTATGTGTTTACTTTTAAATTTTCCCTGAAAGAGTGAACCCGATCTCTTATTTCTTTCGTTAAAATACATAGTGTAACCAGTTCCAAGTCGTTGCATAAATTTTTCCACTCCTTTTTCCACAAGGGGAGTGAGAAGAAAGTGATAATGATTAGGATTCAAACAGTAAGTTACAAATCTTACCAACTTGGAGGTCTTGCCTCCAAGTTGCTTTTCTTTTACAAAACTATTCTCATACAAACTACCAATGGGATTTTTAGTATTAAATTCTTTCATACTTTGAAAAAATCTTCCCAAATCTTTTTTATCGGAAAATATATTTCTTTTATCTACGCCCCTATTATAAATATGATAATACTCTCCTGGCAGGAAGGCCATTTTTCTCATAGACATACCTAAATTATAGCACTTGGAGGCAAGACCTCCAAGTGGATTAAGGCATCAGCTGTTTTAGTCCCGACTTCAGAGTTTTTTTTGTTTCTTTCCAGAATTGATGGAAAGAATTTCCGGAATATTCTTCTTTGCCTCGTACGGCTATTATAGTGCCTAGAGCGATGAACCAAGCCGGATCTCGAAGCTTGGTTTTAGCGTTGCCGAAAATTTCTGTTTCTCCTATTTTAGAAGGGAGCTTCAGCGCATCTTCGGCAAGTTCCACCAAGCGGGGGGTATTGGCGCCTCCGCCGATGAATACGATTCCGGCCGGCAAAAGCTCGGAACGTTTTATTTTTTTTAAATGATTTTCTAAAAGTTCAAAGATATCAGACAGACGAGCTTCTATTATTTCTTCCAGTTTTTTCTTTGAATATTCCTCGATTAAGTTTCCAAGCTTCAAACTCTCCGCTGTTTCGAGGGGAATTTTCATACCGAGGGCTATATCGTTGGTAATGTCTTCTCCGCCTATCGAAAAAGTATGAATAGAGGAGAGCAATCCGTTTTCAAAAATAGAAATAGAGACTTTTTCCGCTCCGATATCCACCACCGCCGAACCCACCACTTTCTGTCTTTGCGAGAGGGCGATCATGCTTCCGGCTACTCCTCCCGGGACCACATCCACTGCTTCTATCCCGGCCTCCGCTACTGCGGCTAGCAGATCTTCCAGATGCACGGAAGAATAAGTGACGAAAAGAGCCTTTGCTTCCAGCTTGTTTCCGCGCAAGCCCTCGAGTCTGCCGAGCACTTCTTTTCCGTCTAATCGGAAGGAAAGTGGCACCACTTGAATTATTTTTTTGTTATTTAAATTAAGATTATCTTCACATTCATCCAACGCCTTGTTTACATCAAGGCTTGTGACTTCTCCATCGGATTTGGTGATAATGGAGACTCCGGTCGAAACCACGCTTCGAAGAGTGGCGCCGGAGAGCGACACCAGAGCCCGCCTTATCTTAATGCCGCTTGATCTCTCCGCTATTTCTGCCGCCTTCTTTACCGAGGAGGCTATCTCTTCTATATTGATCACGTAGCCGTGCCTCATGCCAAAAGTGGGGCTTTCGCCCGCGCCGATTATTTTAGGATTTTGTTCTCCTTTGAGAAATTCCCCCACTACTATCCGGGTCATGGAGGAACCTACGTCTATTCCGATAGAAATATTTCTGGTCATATTTTTTTTCCGCTTTGTCCATTATACTGCCATGACGCATTCCTTTCAAATGAAGCATGCCGTGGATAACCAGAATGCCCAAGTGGAGGCCGAAAGTTTTTCCAAAACTTTCGGCCTCTTTCTTGATCACTGTTCCGCACAATATTATTTCACCTTCTTTTTTTTTAAGAGAAAAAGACAGCACGTTGGCGACTTTATCTTTTTTCCTGTATTTTTTGTTCAACTCCCGGGATTTTTTCTCATCCACGAAAGCTATCGATAAGGAGTAGTTTTCGCCCAAGATGTCGTTCTTTATAGCTGAAAATTGCAACCGAGGGATCCGGAGACGGGTCGTGTTTGTAGTGAAGAAACCGCCTTGCATTTTATCTGCGAGTCTGATGTCCGCCACCGATCTTGCCGAGCTTCCTTAGGATTTCAATTTCTTTTCTTTTTTTGATTCTTTTCAGAGCACTTTTCTTAACTTTTAGCCTGGATTCTTTTCTTTCATTGTAGCGTGAACCCTTAATCTTGTGGATGATGCCAGACTCTTGCACCCTGCGCGAAAAACGACGCAAGACGCTTGCGTTGTTTTCATTCGGATTTTTTTTGACTTCAATCACTGCTTTGGCCATATTTTGTCCGCCGAAGCCTTGGCGAAGGCGGATGACTAGAGAATATCACAAAAATTATTTTTAGCAACCAGTTGGATTTGGATTTATTGACTTTCCGCTAAAAAAATATAATAATTATTAATTATGCAGCAAGTGGCGGACTATATAACCGAAGAGAAAAAACAGGAATTAGAAACGGAGCTTGCGGATTTGCGCGGTCCGAGAAGAAAAGAGATTTTAGAAGCTTTGCAGTATGCCAAATCTCTGGGTGACTTATCGGAGAACGCGGAATATCACCAAGCGAGGGAGGATCAGGGGAAACTCGAAGTCAGGATCCAAAAGATCGAACAAATTCTTCAGTCTGCCCAGGTAATTCAAAGTAAGGGCGGAAATATTATTCAAGTGGGATCGAAAGTAGTGGTGCAGAAAGCGGGAATGACCGAAGAGAAGATTTATGTGATAGTGGGTTCGGAGGAAGCCTCCATGGCTGAAGGAAAAATTTCCAATCGTTCTCCGTTCGGCGCGGCTATGTTCGGAAAAAAAAAGGGAGATAGGATATCCTTCGAGACTCCACGGGGAACGGTAAATTATAAAATAATAAAAGTGTCTTAATCGCCCCTGGGGCGGAATAAAAATGTCTTCACTCGACGAGATCAGGGACATCCGGATAAAAAAAATAAATCTGCTTCGAAAGGCGGGGATGGATCCGTATCCGGCGGATTCAAAAAGAGAAATTTCTTTAAAAGACGCGGTTGATAGTTTTGACAATTTAGAAAAAAATAGGAAAGAAAAATGGATTGCCGGACGCATCATGTCTATCCGTGGACAGGGAGCAATAATTTTTTTCACTTTATACGACGGCACCGGCAGTTTCCAGGGAGTGCTCAAAAAGGACGTCTTGGGAGCCGAAAAACTCGATTTTTGGAACGAAGTAGTCGACATTGGGGATTTCGTAGAAGTACGGGGAATTTTTTTTAAGACAAACAGGGGAGAAAAAACAATAGAAGCAAAAGACTGGCGCATGCTCTCAAAAAGTCTGCGGCCGCTTCCAGAGAAATGGCATGGACTCACAGACTCCGAAGAGAGATACAGAAAACGATATTTGGATATCTTGATGAATCCGGAGCTTAAGGAACTTTTCGAAAAGAAGGCAAAATTTTGGGATGTCACTCGGGAATTTATGAAGCAAAAAGGATTTCTGGAAGTAGAAACTCCGACACTTGAGACGACTACCGGTGGCGCCGAAGCCACTCCTTTTAAGACTCACCATAATGATTATGATATGGATGTGTATTTAAGAATTTCTGTCGGCGAGCTTTGGCAGAAAAGGCTGATGGCTGGAGGATTTCCAAAAACCTTTGAAATCGGGAGAATATACAGGAACGAGGGTACTAGTCCGGAGCATGCGCAGGAATTTACAAATATGGAATTTTACTGGGGCTTTGCCAATTACAACGACGGTATGGCTCTAGTACGAGAGATGTATATTGAAATAGCCAAGAAAGTTTTTTGCACGACCAAATTCTCGAGTCACGGACACACTTTTGATCTGATGGATGAGTGGAAAGAAATAGATTATGTTTCAGAAATAAAAAATCGGACCGGGGTGGATGTTCTTTCCGCAGGCGAAAAAGATATGATGAAAAAATTAGACGAGCTTGGAGTGAAATATGAGGGTATGGGCAAAGAACGCTTGACGGATTCGCTCTGGAAGTATTGCCGAAAGCAAATATCCGGTCCGGCAATGCTTATTCATCATCCGACTCTAGTAGCCCCACTGTCAAAAATTAATCCCGCGAATCCGTTGACCACAGAAAGATTTCAGCCACTCATTGCAGGTAGCGAAGTAGGGAATGGATATTCGGAATTAAATGACCCCATAGATCAGCATGAACGTTTTGAAGTTCAGAGAAAGCTAATAGAAGCGGGGGATGAAGAGGCCATGATGCCGGATGACGAATTTGTGGAAATGCTCGAGTATGGTATGCCGCCTACTTGCGGATTCGGGTTTGGCGAGAGACTTTTTTCAATATTGTCAGATAAACCCCTTCGCGAAACTCAAATATTCCCGTTAATGAAGCCCAAGGAGAATTAAAAATAATTTAAATAATATTTATGGAACAATCATTTGGTAACAATGAATTAGAAAATAAAAAACCAACTCGAACAGTTGAGGAGCTGGAATCAATGATAGCAGTTATTGATGCAGAGATTGTTCGTGATGGTGAAAAAATTGATCCACATAAACTTGATAATCTGACTCGCGCCAAAGGTGTTTACTTGCGAGAATTAGCCAGATTAAAAGGCGAGATCATAAACAATGAATGAAGGTATTACCAATTTTTCTTAATAAAAAATCTTCTCTAAATTTAAGACTCGCCTTGTCTCGGACAAGGTAAAATACAGGGCAAGCTACTACTTGCGCCTAATAGCGAACACTTGAGGATTTGTTCTTCTTATTTCTTTTGTTTGATGGATTTGCCCCGGAAACATAGTATCAGATGTTTTCTCTTGTACGGCTTTGGGTTTTCTTTCAGTTCTGAGCACTTCTTTAGCTTTTTTTGAAATTTCATATTTTTCCTTGAGCTTATCTAAATCTATGCCGTAGACTTCGGCAATTTTCAGCAATTTTTCTTCGTCAGGGAGGTTTACACTACTTTCCCATCTTTCTAATGCAACTTGTGACACACTAAGTTGGGCCGCCAGGTTTTTTCTGCTTTTACCAGTTACGTTACGCTGTCTAGACAGCAAAACACCGAACTCGGAAATAAGCTCCTCATTTTGTGTTAAATCTATACCTTCTTTCATAATGTGTATTATAACAAACTGTGCCTTTTGAGTTATCCACAGGCAAGACTTGCCAGAGCTTGCCAAAGCAAGGCTTTGGCAGTAAACATGAGTGTATGTCTATTCGAAAAATTCCATTTGTCCAGAGGGAGTTTTACCATATTTTTAGCAGGGGTAATAGTAAACAAGATATATTTTTAGATGATAAAGACAGGGAGCGTTTTACTCAGTTGCTGTATCTTTGTAACTCTACAAAGAATGTGAATTACAGGGAAAATATTGTTAGGACTAATATAATCGCATGGGAGTTTGATAGGGGAGAAACAATTATTGCAATAGGCGCATGGGTTTTGATGTCTAATCATTTTCATCTCTATGTAACCCCAAAAAAGTTGCCAAAGCAAGGCTTTGGCAACTTTGAGAATAGCCTTACGGCATTCATGCATAAACTTCTTACTTCATATTCAAAATATTTTAATAAAAAATACAATAGAACAGGTAGTTTGTTTGAAAGTAAATTCAAATCTGTTCACATCAAGAGTGATCCTCAGGCGAAATATAATTTTTCATATATTCATTTGAATCCGATAAAATTAATTGACCGTAAATGGCGTGAGAATGGAATTAAGGATTTTAAAAAAGCTAAAAAGTTTTTGAAAGACTATAAATGGTCAAGTTATTTGGATTATAAAGGTGTCATTCGTCCGGAAAATAAGATTTTAGACAGAAAAAATTTTCTGGATTATTTTCAAAATATAAAGGATTTTGATTCTGAAATTCTTGAATGGCTTAAATTTGGGGAAGAAGAATAAGGAATTACCAAATTGCCAAAGCAAGGCTTTGGCAATTTGGTAAAAAAGACAAATAAATATGCCTCGAAAGTCGAAGACTTCGAGGCGCTTTTGGGCGATTGGAATCAATCGCCCGATTTGTACCGTGGGCCGGAAACTCTTTGCCTCGCCCGCGTCAAGAACGGGGCAAAAAGACCTTTCGCCGGACCTTGCACTCCGGCTCCCCCGGCTCCACGGTATTTTCGATATTAACACAGATTTTTTCTTGATTAAAAAGTTATCCACACCCTTCGTTTGCAAGGGTTTCACGCCGTGGTTTATAATGCGTATCAAGTGGGAAAAAGTGGGAAAAATGGGGATAAGTAATTTTTAGAAAATTTATGCTGATCGGAGAGTACATTCACACAATAGACGAGAAGAATCGGGTATCCTTGCCTTTTAAGTTTCGCAAAGAGATGGGCAGAAAAATTATTATCACCCCGGGGCTCGGTCGATGCTTGTTTGTTTTCACAAGCAAAGAATGGGAAAAAGTTGCTAAAAAACTTTCCGATTCGGATTCCGATTTATCTTTTTTAAAAGCAGACCAGCGAAGTTTTAACAGATATATGTTTGGTCGAGCGGCGGAAGTGGAAGTGGATTCGATCGGGCGGATACTGATACCGGAATTTTTGCAGGAAGGGATACGGCTTCGGGACAAGGCGGCGATCATCGGGGTATCCGACAGGGTAGAGGTTTGGAACGAAAAAGCATGGTCGGAGCAGAAGCAAAAAGTTGCCAAAGAAGCGGAGCGGTTAGCGGAGAAGCTTGGAAATGCATAAGACAGTTCTTTTAAATGAAACAATAGATGGCCTTGATCTGAAAGAAGATTCAGTGGTGCTTGATGCCACATTCGGCGGTGGAGGACACTCGGCAGAAATTTTGAAAAGATTTCCCGAGGTAAAAATCATAGCTTTAGATCAAGATGCAAGTGTATGGAAGTCTCAGCCGGGAATTTCTTTTCATAACAAGAACTTCAGAAATTTAGATGAAGTATTGAAAAAGGAAGGAAAAGAAAAAGTTGACGGAATTATTTTTGATTTAGGCTTGAGCTCCGATCAGCTGGAAAATTCCGGACGGGGATTTTCTTTCATGAAGGACGAGCCGCTCTTCATGACCATGAAAGAAAATCCCCGTCCGGAAGATCTCACCGCCCGGGAGATTGTAAACGATTGGGACGAACAAAATCTCGCGGATATCATCTATGGTTTTGGCGAAGAAAGATATGGCAGAAGGATCGCCGGAGCGATCGCGCAAGCGAGAAAACAGAAACCGATTGAAACCACTTTTGATTTGGTGGGGATTATCAAAAGAGCGGTGCCGGCGCGATACAGAGAAGGGAGACTGCACTTTGCCACCAAGACCTTCCAGGCAATCCGCATAGCGGTAAACGACGAGCTCGAGGCGCTTCGAGAGGGGCTCAAAGTAGGTTTTGAATCTCTTCGATCGGGGGGCAGGATGGCGGTCATAAGCTTTCACAGTCTGGAAGACAGGATTACAAAGAGATTTTTTAAAGATAAACAGAAAGCAGGAGAGGCGATTTTAATAAACAAAAAGCCCATTGTGGCCAAAAGAGAAGAAATAAAAAATAATCCAAGATCAAGAAGCGCGAAATTGAGAATAATTCAAAAACAATGAAACAAGCAGGTTTAAAACTAAAAATGTATGTGGAGAAAACCGATGTAATTAGAGACAGCGTTTTTTTCGGATACATTTTGCATGTTATGTTCGGAGCTTTTGGGGTCCTGGCTATCGCTTATGTGGTGATACTGGGAAATATGATATTCAATATTAACGAAAGGAAATCGCTCGAGAAGGAAGTGTCCACGCTTTCAAGCGAGGTGGGCGAACTGGAACTCGAATATCTCGCTCTTTCGAAGAAAGTGGATCTGGGGCTTTCCCGCACTCTCGGCTTTAAGGAAGCCAAGCCGGCTTTCGCCGCTCGCAAATCTCTCGGATTCGACACTTCTAATCTAACTACGGAGCCGGACAATGAGATCTAGTTTGTTTTGGAGAACAAGAATTTTGCTTTTTTTTATAATGTTGTTTTCTTTTATTCTTCTGTTTAAGCTTTTTCTGGTGCAAGTGGTTCATAATAGCTCATATTCCGAGAGGGCGGACAGGCAGTATGCCACTCCAGCTGAAAATATTTTTGAAAGAGGTACGATTTTTTTTACTAGCAAAGCGGACCAGCTTGTTTCCGCGGCTATGCAGATATCCGGATATAAATTGGCCGTCGATCCATCCAAGCTCTCCGATTGGGAAGACGCACATCAGAAGCTTTCCGTAATCAGAGAGATAAACAAAGATGATTTCGCTTCCAAGGCGGCCAAGAAAAACGACCCTTATGAAGAAATAGCCAATCATCTCTCCAAAGAGGAAGCGGATGCGGTATCCGCTCTTAAAATCCCTGGCGTAAATATTTTTAAAGAGAAATGGAGATTTTATCCCGGAGACAATCTTGCTTCTCACGCACTCGGGTTCGTGGGATATAAGGGAGACGAGCTTTCCGGCCGATATGGGCTGGAGAGGCAATATAATACGACGCTCTCCAGAAATAAAAATAATCCTTATGTGAATTTTTTTGCGGAAGTTTTTTCCAATATAAACGAAGTTTTATTCGAAGAAGAGAGTAGGGAAGGAAATGTAATAACGACTATTGAACCGTCGGTGCAGAGTTTATTAGAAGAAAAGCTAAAAGAAACAGGAGAGAAATACCAGACGGATTCGATAGGCGGAATCATCATGAATCCGAAAAACGGCTCGATCTACGCGCTCGGAGTGAAGCCTGATTTTAATCTCAATACTTTTTCCAAAGTAGAAAAAATTTCCATCTTTTCGAATCCTTTGGTGGAGAATGTGCTTGAATTCGGATCAGTGGTGAAGCCTTTGGTAATGGCGGCCGCTCTAAACGAAGGAGTGATTGCTCCGGAAACCAAATATGAAGACAGGGGATCTGTCTGGGTGGAAAAAAAAGAAATTTTCAACTTCGACAAGAAAGCCCGCGGGGTGGTCAATATGCAGGAAGTGCTAAATCAGTCTCTCAATACCGGCATGGTTTTCGTTTATCAAAAACTTGGCAAAAAAAATCTCAAGGATTATCTCCTTTCTTATGGCATCAAAGATAAGACCGGCATCGATCTTCCCAATGAAACCTCCGGATTGGTTTCCAATCTGGAAAGCCCAAGAGACATAGAATTCGCGAACGCTTCTTTCGGACAGGGGATCGCTCTTACTCCGATTGGCATGCTACGAGCCCTTGCTTCTCTTTCAAATGGAGGAAAGCTGGTGGTTCCGCATCTGGTGCGGGAGATCAGATATGCGGATGGCACCTCTAAAAAAATGGAATATGAGACTCTGCCTACGAAAATTTCCACGGAAACTTCCGCTAAAATTACCGAAATGTTGGTCGGAGTGATGGATAAGGCGATCAAAGGAGGAACTGAAAGATTTGAACGCTTTAGCGTGGCGGTGAAAACCGGCACAGCTCAAGTTGCCAATGCGGAAGCCGGAGGATACTATAAGGACAGGCATACCCATTCATTTTTCGGATATTTTCCGGCGTATGATCCGGAATTCATAGTGTTTTTGTATGCGGTCAATCCAAAGGGAGTGGAATACGCGGCCACCACTTGGGCAGATCCATTTCTGGATATCACCAAGTTTCTGCTGAATTATTATGAAGTGCCTCCGGATCGGTAAAATAAATAAACGAAGTGAAAACATTTTTCAAAAAAATAATAATTTATATTCTGCAAGTGGAATCCAGGCTTGTGATTGCCAAGTATAAGCCGAAAATCATTGCCATCACCGGCTCGGTAGGCAAGACTTCCACCAAGGATGCGATTTATGCGGTGATTTCCAAGGTTTCGCATGTTCGTAAAAGCGAGAAAAGTTATAACAGTGAAGTGGGTCTTCCGCTTACTATTCTCGGAGTGTCGAACGGATGGAACAATCCGGTGCTCTGGATTCGGAATGTCTTGCGGGGGATGTGGTTGTATTTGTCTCCGCATAAGTATCCAAAATGGCTGGTACTGGAGGTCGGAGTGGGGAAAACCGGAGACATGAAACGCACGGCGTCCTGGCTCAAGACGGATGCAGTGGTCATCACCACTATAGGAGATACCCCGGCTCATATAGAATTTTTCAATTCCCGCAGGCATTTGATAGAGGAAAAAAGCGGGCTTATAAAAACTTTAAAAAAAGACGGCGTCTTGGCGCTGAATGCGGATGATGAATCGGTGCTCGCGCTTGGAGAAAAGACTAAAAATAGGGTTATGACTTTCGGCTTTGGAGAGAAGGCGGAGGTGCGGGGAAGTCAGCTTAGTATTTCTTACAATGAAAAGAATATTCCGGACGGAATAATTTTTCGAGTGGATGAAGGGGGAGCGAGCCTGCCGGTTTCCGTGGAAGGAGTTTTCGGCAAAAATCACGTATACGCCGCGCTTGCCGCTCTCACTTTGGCTTCGGAGTTGAAACTCAATATGCTTTCCGCTATCTCCGCGCTTAAAAATTACGATGTTCCCCCGGGCCGAATGCGCCTGCTTGCGGGCATCAACAATGCTCTCATAATAGATGATACTTACAATTCTTCTCCTTTCGCTTGCGAGTCCGCTCTTAAAACTCTGGGGGAAATAAGATATGACGACCCCTCGGCTTCATTCGGGATCAAAAGAAAGATTGCCGTCCTGGGCGACATGCTTGAGCTTGGCAAGCATACTAGTGATGCGCACAAAAATATCGGTAGAATAGCCAGAGAAAACGCAGACGCGCTTGTAGTAGTCGGCCAGAGAGCGCAGGCTATAAAAGAAGGCGCGATGGAAGCAGGAATGGATAAAGAAAAAGTTTTTGAGTTCGTGAATTCGCAAAAAGCCGGAAATTTCTTAAAGACTTTTATTCGCTCTGGCGATTTGGTGCTCGTCAAAGGTTCTCAAACCATGCGTATGGAGCGCGCCGTGGAAGCGATACTCGCGGATCGTGGGAACAAAGAAAAACTCCTCGTTCGTCAAGACAGCGAATGGTTGGCAAAGGAGTAGAAGCAAAGCATCCCTTAGAGCGAAAAGCAAAATTGTTGGCTTATGCGCCATGGCTCCGATTTATCGCGGTGACCCTACTGGGGATCGCACCCAGATTTAAAGCTTGAGAAGCTTTTGTCCTAACTATTAGACGATAGGGCCAATGAGAAAAATATATCACACAAATATGATATACTCAAAGCGCGAAAGCATGCCGGATTTTATAAATTATAAAATTCAAAAAATAATTTCCAAGAACAGCTTTGTGTTTCTAGTTTTTGTTTGCGCGGTTTTATTCGCCTACGGAAATATCTTATTCGGAGATTTTGTTTTCGATGACAATATTTTTATCGAAAACAACGCTCAAATTCGTTCGCCTTCAAATGTGGAAGAGATATATTCTTCCAGCACCACGGCTGGTTCGGGGCTTTTGAACGACAATTTTTATCGTCCCAACCAACAACTTATTTATACTCTGCTTTACACCTTCTTCGGCTTTTCGCCTTCTTTCTTTCATCTGGCGCCATTGTTGTTTCATATTTTTAACGGTTTTCTGATTTTCTTATTATTCTCCCGACTTGGAATTTCTCGGCGCGCTTCGTTTTTAGGATCTTTACTGTTTCTTCTTCATCCCATTCTCACCCAGGCGGTAAGCTACATATCCGGACTTTCGGAGCCCCTGGTCGTCTCCACCATTCTCGGCGCGCTTCTTATTTTTCTCAAAACTTTCGAATCGGACGAGAAATTTTACAAATGGCTTCTGTTGGGCGCACTGGTTTTTTTTATCGGCCTTTTTTCCAAAGAAAGCCAAGTTGTTTCCCTGGGCCTGATGGGACTTGTTTTGATTTTTAAATGGTCTCGGCAAGAAGTGGAAGATTTTTTCAAGCCGATTTTATTTATTTTGTTCTTGTCCGCCATTTTTTCCTTCTTTCTTTATATTCGCATAAATTTTCTCAATTTTACCGGTGTCATGGGTCTTACCGGAGACATCAATCCATATACGGAGAATATCTGGCTTCGTATTTCCACCTTTGTTCACATTTTGCCGGAATATTTTAAAATGATTCTTTTTCCTTTGCATTTGCATTACGAGAGACCCTATATTTTTTATGATTCATACACCGAGACGCAGTCCATTTTCAGTTTAATTTTTCTGATTTTCGGCTTTTTGGCGTCAATTTTTTTAGTTTTTAAGAAAAGGCCGGAGTTATTTTTTGGTTTCTTTTGGTTTCTCGGCGCGCTTCTCCCTGTCTCCGGCGTCATTCCGGTTAATTCCATATATCTCGAACACTGGCTGTATATGCCCATTATTGGAATGATATTTTTTCTTTGTTATATATTTGACAATCTTGGTGAAAAATCAAAAAATATTATTATCATTTTTCTTTTCTTTATATTTCTCTTGTTTTCTTTCCGCATTATGGCGCGGAATGCCGAATGGGGAGACCCGGTCAGATTTTATAAAAATGAAATACGATATACGAAAAATTCCGCCCGTATTTACAACAATCTGGCTATGGAGCTTGCCGATAGGAACGATTGCGTATCGGCTATTCCGAATTATGAGATGGCCATAGCCGTAAATGACGCATATCCTCAGACTCATCACAATCTGGCCCGATGCCTGCAAGTTATGGGTATGCAGAAAGAAGCAGAAAGAGAATACATGGAGGCTCTTAGGATCGAGCCGAATTTTCGTTACAGCCTGGAAGCCCTTAAGAATCTGCGTTCTATTCTAGAGCCTTAGGTTTATCAATTTCCAAAAGAGAAATATCCGGAGAAGAACCCGCAATTCTTAGCACGTCTTTGTCAATTTTTTTCAATTCTTTATTTGAAGCGTTGTAATGATTCACAGCTGTGCCGAGAGCGTTGCCCAGTTTGCCGTGATACTCGTCATAGCTTTTCAAATGCCTGCCCAGATCTTCCACTTTTTTAATAATTTCTTTGGCGGACTCTTCTATCTGAAGCGCCTTGAGTCCTTGGAGGACTGTTTGCAAGTATGCCAGAAAAGAAGTCGGGGAGGTGATAATCACTTTATATTTGCCGGCCGCGCGCTGGATCAGATTTTCATTCTGATTGTCTTTATTGTCCGACGTTAATGCGCCTACTTTATTGGTTAGTAAGTCATAGTAAATAGCTTCATGGGGGATAAACATAAAAGCAAAATCAGTTGTGTTTTGTGCGGGTTGGATATATTTTGCCGTTTCAGTAATTCTATTTTTTAAGTCATTTACAAAAACTGTTTCTAATTTTTTCTTTTCCGCCAGGTCTCTTTCTTCCGCCATTTTATTGTAATTCTCCAGCGAGAATTTAGAATCAATCGGGATGATTTTATCTTTCACGAATACCACCGCGTCCACAATCGTGCCATCCGGGAAAGGGTATTGCATCTGGTAGCTCCCGGGCGGAAGCACGTTTTTCAATACTGTCTCAAGGTAATATTCTCCGAGGATTCCGCGTTGTTTCGGATTTTTCAAAATATTCTCCAAGCTTTGGAGTTGGTCGGCGAAGGAGATAACTTGCTTGTTGGTTTCGTCGAGGCGGGTGAGGCGCTCCGTCACATCGCGAATTATTTTATTTGATTCACTGGAATGAAACTGCAAACTGTCCCGCACCTGTTTATGCGACTCGCCGATTTTGTTATCTATTGTGCGGGCAAGCTCGTTTAGCTGTTGCAGTATCAACTGTAGCCCGAGATCGTCTTTCTTTTCTTCTTTCTTGCTCTTCAAGAAAAAATACACAACCAAGCCTCCGCCAATCACCGCTAAAATTATCCAAATGATTTGCATGAGTCAATTCTACCATCTAAAACCAAATTATCCGAGCCCTTGACAAAGCGATATATATATATATTAGTTTTTTTTATTGAAAGGAGGGAGCATGAAACTCCCATTGGTAGTGGCCTTGGCGATAAAAAAGGGGGGTTGGACGGAGAAAGCAATAGAAGCCCGTCCAACCCAAAGCGCAAAGTCGTTAAGACTTCTTTGAAGACCCTGGCGGCTTTTTTAATTTCACCAAAATATAAAATACAAAATTACCGAACTCTACCGATCGAAAAAGTTAGGTAATTTATTTTTTCGGAAAAAATTTATTTATTTAGATAATGCTTCAGGGTATAAATCCAGTCTTCGTCTATGCCGTCGCCGTTTAGTTTTTGTTCCAGGAGCCACTCCAGGTAGCCGCGGTCTATCTTCATCACTTCTTCGATCCTTTTGCCGTTGTGCTTTCCGAATTTGAAAGTGTGGAGAAGGGAAGGATGCGAGGAGATTTCCATCATTTTTTCTATAATCTCTTCCTCGTCGGCATTCTCGCCCAATTCTTTTTGCATTTTATTTTTGAGCCTTTCAAAAAGTTTTTCTAAAACCAACACGTCGCCGAGGGCATCGTGAGCGGTGGCTTCTATTTCTATTTCAAGCAAGTATCGCAAGTATTGCAAATTATATTTTTCTATTTTTTCTTCTTTATCCAAATATCTCGCAAGGCGTAGAGTGCAGATGAATTTTTTTGGCTCTATATTTTCTTTCTTGATCATCAAGAGGTCAAAAGGCGCATTATGAGCCACAACAACAGCTTTTTCATCCTCAAAAAGTTTCTTGATTTTTTTCAAGTCGCCGCTTTGGGCAAAAGACGGTTTATCAGTCACTATTTTGTTGGTGATGTGATGCACGGCCGAAGCTTCGGGCGGAATTTTAATAGGGGGTTTGTAAAGTCCAATAAAATTCTCACTGTTTGTTTTATAGGCGATCTGGCAAAAGAAATCTTTGTCCGTATTGCCGGTGGTTTCGGTGTCGAAAAATATTAATTTATACGGCATAGTGCTATTTTAGCACATTTCTGTTATAATTCATCCAGAAATGATAATATTTCTTCTTAAATGCTTCACGAACAAATAAAAAATGGAATAAAAGAAGCGATGCTGGCTAAGGACGCGTTACGGCTCAAGGTTTATCGGGCTATGTCTGCGGCGTTTACCAATGAATTGGTAGCTAAAGGAAAAAAGCCACAGGATGTACTCACGGACGAAGAGGCGTTAGCGGTAGTGGGAAAGCTGGCAAAACAGAGAAAGGATTCGATCGGAGAATTCCGAAAGGGAGGCAGAGAGGATTTGGTGGTCGAAGAAGAAGCAGAGCTTGAAATACTTGAGACATATTTGCCCAAAATGATGGAGAGAAGTGAGGTGGAGAGTCTGGCTAGAAAGAAGAAAGAAGAACTTGACATTACGGATTCTTCAAAAAAGGGCATACTCATGTTCGCTCTTATGAAGGATTTGAAAGGCAGGGCGGACGGCGCTATGGTAAAGGAAGCGGTGGATTCACTTTTTTAAAATATTTAAAATGCAAAAAAAGAAATTAATCACGCACAATGGCTCTTTTCACACTGATGATGTTTTTGCCTGTGCGGCGTTTATGCTTCTTCTTGATCGCAAGGGAGATCAGTATGAAGTAGTGCGTACTCGAGAGGAGAAACTGATCGAAGAAGGGGATTATGTTTTTGATGTTGGAGGAATCTACGATGAAGCTAAAAACAGATTTGACCATCATCAGCGGGGCGGCGCTGGTAAAAGGGCAAATGGTATCGAATATGCTTCTTTTGGTTTGGTTTGGAAAAAATTCGGAAAGGAATTGTGTGAATCAAACAAAGCGGCGGATATTGTGGAGAAAAAGCTGGTATCTCCGGTGGATGCGCACGATAACGGGTTAGACCTTGTGGAAAACAAGCATGAAGTGTCTCCGTATCTTATCCAACATGCGTTCCTCGCCACGGAAGCTACCTGGAGAGAGGGCTTAATTAATGATGAAATGTTTCAAAAAAGCGTTTCCATCGCCAAGGAAATCCTCTCCAGGGAAATTATTCAGGCGAAAGACTTGCTTCTTGCCGAAGAAGCAGTCGTCGAAAATTACAAAAGCAGTCCGGACAAAAGAGTGATTGTTTTGGATCGGAATTATCCCTATGATATTCTCGGCACTTTTCCGGAGCCGCTTTTCGTAATTTATTTCAAAGAAAGCAGTAACAATTGGCACATCAAAGCCGTAAGAGAGAATCCGAAAATATTCAAGAACAGAAAGAATTTTCCCTCGGCTTGGGCTGGACTTCGGGATGAAGAATTGCAAGAAACTACAAAAGTAGCGGATGCGGTGTTTTGCCATCGGGGATTATTTTTGGCGGTAGCTAAGTCCAAGGAAGGGGCTGTAAAATTGGCGCAGATTACGGTAGAATTCTAAAAATGTCTTTTATTGATGAAATAACTTTTGAAGCTTCTGCCGGGCGAGGAGGTGACGGAGTGGTGCGTTGGCGTCAGGAGAAATTTATACCCAAGGGCGGACCTGCCGGAGGCGATGGTGGCCGGGGAGGAGATTTTTATGTGCAGGCGGTACGGGATGCGCATATTTTATCAAAATATAAAGCTCAGAAAAATTTCTCTGCCGGACGGGGAGAAGATGGAGGTAGCGCAAGTCTTCATGGCAGGAAGGGGGAAGATTTTATACTTGATTTGCCGGTGGGATCTGTTGTCACCAATCTGGAGACGGATGAGATATGGCGATTCAAAAAAGAAGACGAGCGAATATTGCTCCTTCGCGGTGGTCACGGCGGATGGGGCAATGAGCATTTTAAGCGTTCCGACAATACCACGCCAAAAGAATGGCGTCCGGGAGGCGAGGGTGAGAAGGCGAATTTTCGAATCGAACTTGAGCTTTTTGCCGATGTCGGGTTGATTGGACTTCCCAATGCCGGCAAGTCGTCGCTTCTTAATGTCCTTACCAACGCGCGTTCCAAAGTGGGGGATTATCCTTTTACTACCCTGGATCCTAATTTGGGAAATTTCTATGGATACATTATTGCCGATATTCCGGGACTGATCGAAGGCGCGTCTGAAGGCAAGGGTCTCGGTATTAAATTTCTGCGTCACATCAAACGCACAAAGATACTCGCGCATTTAGTTTCTTTCGAGAATGCGAATATGCTAAAAACTTACAAAGAAATTCGAAGAGAATTGAAAAAATACGATAAAAAATTTAATTTGAACGAAGATGAATTGTCTTTTAAAAAAGAAATCGTTATCCTGACTAAAAGTGATGTGGCAGAAAATCCAAAAATTATCGCCAAAAAGACGAAAGAATTTCAAAAAATAACAAAAAATGTTTTTGCAATTTCTCTTTTTGACGATAAAGCAATAAAGAAATTTAGAGATGAATTAATAAAGATTTTAAAGAAAAGCTAATCCCCTTGTTTACTATAATTACCATATGATAAAATCAGTAAACATTTAATAAAAAAATGAAAGGCAAAATCTTATATCAAATTTTGGATTTTATTGAAGATACCAGTCTAAGTATGATTGATATCAATATGGCGATTTTAAGCGCAGGATACGGCGCAAGTATGGGGGAAATAGACCGAAAATATGAATACTTGGCTCAAAGGAGAGATGCCTATAAAATGAATCGCGACAAAAAAAGACATTTGCAAATTTATCTTTCAAAATTAAAGAGCGAAGGATTAATAACGGAAAATTCTTTAAACAAAATCACGCTTTCTTTAGAAGGAAAGAAAAAGCTGAATTTATTAAAAAAGAGAAAAATTTTGAATAAAAATTCTTACAAAAAGGAAAAAGGAGACCGGATGATTATAGTGAGTTATGATATTCCCGTGTTTTTTAATAAAGAAAGAGCGATTTTGAGAGATATATTACGACGTTTGGGTTTTAATATAGTCCACAAAAGTGTTTGGATAGGAAAGGTAAAATTGCCAAAAGAATTTATTTTAGCTGTAGGAGAGTTGGGTATTCATGAGTTTATAGAAATATTGGAAGTGACAAAGAATGGCAGTTTGAAATCAATTTGAATTGTTTACCATAATTATCATATGGTAAAGATGGTAAACAATAGACAAATTGAATATTTTTTTGTTAGAATATACTCGAAAACATTTATATCAGATTTTGAAAAGCAATATATGAATAAATATTTTTATACCATAGGACTTGAAATACATGCACAGCTTTCGACGAATACGAAGATGTTTTGTTCGTGCAAGAATGACCCTAACGCAGAGAAACCAAATGTCAATATTTGTCCGATATGCATGGCTCATCCGGGGGCCCTGCCGGTACTTAACAAAAAAGCTATTGAAAATGTGATCAAAGTAGGTCTTGCCGTAGGCGGCAATATTGCGGATTTTACTGAATTTGACCGCAAGAATTACTTTTATCCGGATGTTCCTAAAGGCTATCAGATTTCTCAGTACAAGTATCCAATAGTGGCAGGCGGATATCTATCTGGTTTTGATATTACCAGAGTGCATCTCGAGGAAGATACCGCCAACAATAAGCATTTCGTCGATTATTCTTTGGTTGATTTTAATCGTTCGGGAGTTCCGCTTATGGAGCTTGTCACCGAGCCGTGCACTTTTCAAAGCGCCGAGAAAACTGCTGAGGGCGCTGTGCGCTTTGCCAAGGAGCTTCAGCTTATTCTCTGGTATCTTGGCGTATCGGAAGCGAATATGGAAAAAGGAGAGATGCGAGTGGAAGCGAATGTTTCAATTTCAAACGATTCCAAGAAATTTGGCACTAAAGTAGAAATAAAAAATTTAAATTCTTTTCGGAGCGCGGAACGGGCTATTTTTTACGAACTTATTCGTATGGAAGAACTCTTGGATGACGAAAAGGAGAGTAAAATAATTCAAGAAACTCGTGGCTGGGATGAAGCCAAACAGAAAACTTTTTCCCAAAGAAAAAAAGAGTCAAGTCAAGATTATAGATATTTTCCGGATCCGGATTTGCCGAAATTAAAATTACATGAAGCGTTTGATTTAGAACAAATGAAAAAAGATTTGCCGGAACTGCCGAAGGTAAAGCGCGCGCGGTATGAAAAAGATTTTGGAATCAAAGATGAGGATATCGAGATTTATATCAATGATCCTTTGCTTGGTGATTGGTTTGAAGGTATGGCAAAAATTTTAGGAAATAAAGAAAAAATTAAAATTGCTTCAAACTACATTACCTCTGACTATATAGGTCTCAAGAAAGCCAACTTGAAAGTTAAGCTCCCAAGTGCTAAAAATTTTGCGGAATTGGTAAATCTAGTGGCAGAAAATAAAATTTCTTCCCGCGCAACCAAAGATATTTTGGCGATGATTGTGGTGAATGACGAATCGCCACTTAAAATCGCCACAACGAAAGGATTGCTTCAAGAAAGCGACACCGGAATTCTCAAGGTTGTCGCAGAGAGAATTATTAATGCCAATCCGAAAGCGGTAGCGGATTATAAAAGCGGCAAAGAAACCGCTCTTATGTCGCTTATCGGAGCTGTTATGAAAGAAACCAAGGGTAGCGCAAACCCTGCTGTCGCCAGGCAGATATTACTAGATTTATTAGGGTAAAAAAATTATGAATCAAGAAATTTTGATTAATACAGTTAAAAAATTAATAACGTCTCCGAAAGGAATTTTGGCAATAGATGAGAGTTTGGGTACATGCCGGGGTCGCTTTGAGAAGCTCAGCGTGCCATTTACGGAAGAAAAGCGTCGTGAATACCGAGAACTCCTTATCACAGCTCCAGGTATTGAACAATACATCAGTGGCTATATTCTTGTTGATGAAACCGCTTTTCAAAAAACCAAAGCAGTCGTGCCTTTTACCGATGTTTTAATAAAAAAAGGAATATGTGTCGGCATTACGGCATATACTGGATATGCGCCTTTTAATGGGACAGAAGAAAAAGTAACCGAAGGTCTAAATAATTTTTCGGATCGCATCAAAGAATACAAAAAACTTGGAGCAAGCTTTTCCAAATGGCGAGAGATGATAAGAATCGGGCAAAATATTCCGACTGAAAATTTTTTGAACGAGAACGCCAAGCGCATGGCCGAATATGCCCTAATCTGCCAGAGAGAAGAAATTGTGCCATTTGTAGAACCGGAAATAATGATCGACGGCGATCATTCCATAGAAAAATGCTATGAAATAACCGCGCGTAACCTAGATGTTGTATTTTCTGAATTAAAATCAGCCGGTGTGTATATACCGGGAATAATTTTGAAAACCAGCATGGTGCTTTCAGGTAAAAACGCGCAAAATCGGGCAGATTCAGGGAAAGTGGCGGAAATGACAATAAGGATTTTAAAGAAACATGTGCCAAAGGATATAGGCGGAATTGTGTTTTTATCCGGCGGGCAAACTGATGAAGAAGCGGTAAATAATTTAAATGCCATGAATAAAATTCCTAACTTACCTTGGCGTTTAACTTTCTCTTATGGTCGCGCAATTCAAAATCCCGCGCTTCAAAGTTGGGCGAAAAATCCAGAAGATGTCTCAGGCGCGCAAAAACTTCTTCTTGAGGCTGCACGAAATAACAGTCTTGCTTCCATAGGAGAATACAAATAAAACAGTGTTCCAATATTCTATAGAATTATAGAATAGATAAAATTTTTATGAAAGAAGAAATCAAAAAATTTTTTAAGGGAGATTTGGAAAGTGAGCGGGAGATACTTGAAAAGTATTCACATGACGCGAGTCTTTTAATGGTACGGCCTAAATTGGTTTTATTTCCAAAAGATTCCGAAGATGTGAAAAACTTAGTTAAGTGGGTGGGAGACAATTGTGTTAGGCAAGACCTAGCACAAAAGTATGGGAAACTTTCCATTACGCCGCGTTGTGCGGGTACGGACATGTCCGGCGGGGCTATCGGGGAATCTATAATTTTAGATTTCACCAGATATATGAATCATCTGGTGAAGTTTATGGATGATATTCCACAGGCGTCCAGAAAGCAAAAGACGTCTCCCCAAAATTCTTCCGCTTTTGGAGAGAAGTCTTTTACGATTACTGTCCAGCCGGGAATGTTTTATCGGGATTTTGAGAAAATTACGTTAGAAAAAGGATTAATTTTGCCCTGTTATACGGCTTCCAAGAGTCTAAACGCCATGGGCGGGATGTATGGCAATAATTCTGCCGGCGAACGTACCCTTAAATATGGCAAAACGGAAGATTATATTTTATCAGCCAAGATAGTTTTCGCGGACGGGATTGAGAGGGTTGTAAAGTCTTTTGCCCTAAATGAGATTTCAAAACAAGAAGAAATTTATAAAAAAACTTATGAACTAATCAGACAGAATGAAGAAGAGATAAAAAGGGCAAGGCCGAACGTGCACAAAAATTCGGCCGGTTATAGCGTATGGAATGTCATCCGCCTAAAAAATTCTTCTCTTGTTTTTGACTTAAATAAACTTTTAGTCGGCTCGCAGGGGACATTGGGGATTGTGACGGAGATCACCTTCAAATTAGTTTCCCAGACGAAGCACTCCAAGCTGGTAGTTATATTTATGAATGATCTTGCTCCGCTTGGCGGTTTGGTGGATGAAATTTTAGCTCTTTCTCCGGAGACGCTGGAGGCCTATGACGACAAGACTATGCGCCTGGCCGTGAAATTTTTCCCTGATTTTTTAAAAAATAAAGGATTTATCGGGATGCTTGAATTAATGCGGTCATTTCTTCCGGAATTTGGAATGATGCTTGTTTCCGGATTTCCAAAATTAATATTACTTGCCGAATTTGCCGGTCAAAGTGAAAATGATGTGCAAAAAAAATGTCTAGAATTAAAAAATAAAATCAAGGGTTTCAAACTCAAAATTCATATCACCAAAGACGAAAACGAAGCGAATAAATATTGGAATATTCGGCGGGAGAGCTTTGCTCTTTTGCGCAAGCATGTGCGTGGCATGCGCACAGCTCCTTTTATAGACGATATAATCGTACGACCGGAATTCTTGCCGAAGTTTTTGCCGGAGCTAAATTCTATTTTAAAAAAGTATGATCTGATCTACACCTTGGCGGGACACGCCGGAGACGGAAATTTCCATATTATTCCCCTGATGGATTTCTCTCGACCGGATACGAGCAGGATAATTTTAGAACTTTCCGACAAGGTATATGATCTAGTGCTTCGCTATCACGGCTCGATTACCGCCGAACACAACGATGGCCTGATTCGCACTCCGTATTTGAATAAAATGTATTCTCCCGCCATGCTTCAAATTTTCAAAAAAATAAAAGAAATCTTTGATCCGAAAAATATTTTTAACCCCGGCAAGAAAATTCCAACTCAAAATCAAGGTGGTACTAAAGAATACATAACAAAGCATATTGCGGCAGAACACAAAATTACACACAGAGTTTAGCGTAAAACAACAGACTGGCTCGGCAACTCGCCGGGCCAGTCCGTCTATATTTAACTTTACTATGTCTACCGAATTAAACATATGTCTTTTTCAGTAGACATACTTTTTTGCTCCTCTCAATTTGCTTTTTGAGTGTTTTTGTATATAATGTTTCTATGTTTTCAATCAAGGCTAAAAAGCGGGATTTGAATATAAAACCAAATATTTTGAGAAAATCCGGCGAGATCCCCGGAGTCTTTTATGGAGCCGGTAAAGCAAATACCGCGATTTCCATCGGTAATGTTGAATTCAAGAAAATCTGGAAGGAGGCCGGAGAATCTTCCGCAGTGAAAATTTCTTCCGGTAAAGACGAGATAGACGCGTTGATTCACGAAGTGCAGGTGGATCCCGTTTCCGGCGAGCCGATGCATGTAGATTTTCTAGCTATAGATATGACCAAGAAGATTAAAGTGAAAGTGGGACTTGTCTTCGAAGGAATATCGGAAGCGGTGAAGAGTGGGATGGGGAATCTGGTAAAAGTGCTTCACGAAATAGAAATTGAAGCTTTACCAAAAGATCTTCCGCACAATTTATTCGTAAATATTTCAAAGCTTGCCACCTTGGCGGACAATATTGTCGTATCCGATATAAAATTACCCTTCGGAGTGGGGGCGGTGACTAATGGCGGGGATATAGTGGCTTCCATCGTAGAACAAAAAGAAGAAAAAGAAGAAGAACCGGTTCCTGTTGATTTGTCTGCTATTGAAGTAGAAAAGAAAGGCAAGAAAGAAGAAGACGAAACTGATGCAAAAGAGACTACTTCGGAGAAAGAAGAAAAAGCTGAAAATAAATAAATTGTGATACAATTACGGTGATGGTACAGAAAACCATACTTTTTGTTGTATCGTTTGGGGTGTTTTTATTTGCCATTGTTGCTTGGGCAGGCGACGCGCGGGCGGCTTTTGATTGTCTTACTCTCACTTCTTCGTCTTCGGAAATGGATAAAAATTACTGCCGAAACGAGCTTGTCCAGATCGAAGTAGAACTCCAAGATCTTTTAAATAAACAGAAAGAGCAACAAAAGCACACAGGCACGCTCAAAGGCGATGTCAATTTTTTAAACAGCCAAATCAAAGCGCTTCAGACTAAAGTAAAAGCAAGATCTCTGAAAATTGCTCAACTGAAAGTGGATATATCCAGCAAGGTGTCGAAGATAGAGACTCTTTCAGAAAAAATAGAACGGGAGTATGAATCTCTGGCTCAGCTTTTACGGAATACTAACGAGTCCGATAATGAAAGCACCATTCATCTGATTCTTTCAAATGGAACTCTTTCTAATTTTTACAGCGATTTAGAATCATATTCCGCAATAAAAGAAGCGGTTCGGATATCGGTAATGGAGATTAGGGGAATAAAAACCGAGACGGAAGCAGAAAAGAAAAATTTGGAAATTAAGCAAGATGCGGAAACTGACGCAAAAACCGAACTGGAAAATTCAGAACGCAAAGTGGCTCAATCCGAAGCTGAGAAAAAACAGCTTTTAGCCATTTCTCAAAATAAAGAACAAGAGTATCTCCGACTGGCTGCGGAAAAGAAAGCCAAAGCGGATCGGATCAGAAGCGCGCTTTTTTCGTTGGCTGGTATTTCGCAGAAAATCGAATTTGGCACCGCGCTCGCTTATGCCAATGAAGTACAAGCCAAAACCGGGATAGATCCGGCTTTTCTTTTGGCTGTGCTTACCCAAGAAAGTAATTTGGGTTCGAACGTCGGGCAGTGTTATCTGACCAATACGAGTACCGGCGCCGGAGTGGGAAAAAATACCGGCACGCCTTTTTATAATGTCATGAAACCTACTCGCGACGTGGAACCATTTTTGGAAATAACATCTGCTCTGGGTTTCAATGCTTTCGAAACTGCCGTTTCCTGTCCGATTGCCGGAGTGGCCGGCTGGGGAGGAGCCATGGGACCAGCGCAGTTTATTCCATCTACTTGGAAATTATTCGAATCCCGTTTGGTTTCTATCTTGGGACATGTAGCTAATCCTTGGGCTCCGCGAGATGCGTTTTTTGCTTCAGCTTTATATCTCACCGATCTTGGGGCGATAGGTAACAGCGCAAGCGCCCAACACCGGGCGGCTTGTCGATATTATGGATCTAAGGGATCAAGTTGTTTATACAGTCGAAGTGTTATGGGCCTAAAGTCAAAGATTCAGGATGACATAGATTTGCTTATATGATTTGCTTTTAGTCTAAAATCGTGTTAAGCTGTCGAAGCAATGAAAAAGGATATACATCCGAAATACGATCTAAATACTAAAGCTGCCTGCGCTTGCGGGGCGATTTTTCTAGTTGGTTCTACCTTACCTGAAATTAGAGTGGAAATTTGCAGTTCTTGCCATCCTTTTTATTCCGGAAATGAAAAAATAATAGATTCAGCTGGACGCGTGGATCGTTTCAATAAGCGTAAAGCTTTATCTGCTAGAGCGAAAAAATAATGAATATTGAAGAGTTAAAAAAAGACCATCGCACAAGCTATCTTGCGGATATGTTGGAGCGTCTGTTACGAAAGGAAGCAGAGGTGCGCGAAATGCTCTCTTCCGACGAGAGTCTGCACGAACTGGCCGGTGAAGAACTAAAAGCAATACAGGAAGAGAAAGAAGAAGTGGAAAAGCAAATTCAGGATATTCTGGATAAAGACAAAGAAGAGGAAGAATTTCCAGGAGAGGTAGTACTCGAAGTGCGAGCGGGGGCCGGCGGCGACGAGGCCAGTCTTTTTGCCTGGGAACTTGCGCATATGTATGAAAAATTTGCGGAAAGCGAAGGTTGGCAGTGGAAAACCAATTATGAACAAAAAAGCGACTTGAACGGGTACAAGGAAGCAAGCTTTGAAATAAAAGGCAAAAAAAATCAGAATGTTTATAAAAAGATGCGCTATGAAACTGGCGTTCATCGGGTGCAGAGAATACCAGCCACTGAAAAAAACGGTCGAGTGCATACTTCTACCGCTTCCGTGGCGATTCTTCCGATTCGAAAAAAAACAAATTTTGAAATTAATCCAGCCGACATAGAAATGGAATATTCTCGTTCCGGGGGCAAGGGGGGGCAGAATGTGAATAAAGTAGAGACGGCCGTTCGGCTTCTTCATAAGCCGACAGGCATAGATGTACGTTCTACAAATGAACGAAGCCAGCTGGCCAACCGAGAGAAAGCCATGATGATTTTAAAAGCGAAATTGGAACAATTAAAAGAAGAAGAAGAAGCAAAAAAATATTCGGGAGAACGCAAAAGTCAGATAGGCACCGGCGATCGTTCGGAGAAAATTCGCACTTATAATTTTCCGCAAGATCGTGTGACAGACCATCGCATCAAGAAATCTTGGCACAATCTGCCGAAAATAATGGAAGGCGGGTTAGGGGAGATTATAAAAGATATAGAATCCGGGGCGATAGGAAACGAAGAAGAATAAAATTTGCTTGTTTTTCTTTCTTTTTGTGCTATACTTGCCGAGTAGTTTCTCATTTAGCGAAAAGAGTTTCTACGTTTATTAATAGTTTTTTGTCCCTTTTTATAAAAAGGGAAGAAGTAAATAGTATGGCTACAAAGCTATATGTAGGGGGACTCCCTTACAGCACCCAGGAAGATGCCCTTAAGGATCTCTTCGCACAGGCCGGAAGTGTGGTTTCGGCGGTAATTATTATGGACAAAATGTCCGGTCGTTCAAAAGGTTTCGGGTTCGTAGAAATGTCAACAGACGAGGAAGCGCAGAAAGCCATCTCGATGTTCAATGACCAAGAATTCGAAGGACGCAAATTGACTGTCAATGAAGCTCGTCCGATGGAAGCTAGACCTCCTCGCACGGGTGGGAATGGCGGATACGGGGGCGGGAATGGCGGTTACGGCGGGGGTTCTCGCGGTGGACGCAGAGAGTACTAAAAATAAAATTTACACTTTCAACAAAAAATCATCCCAAGCGCAAGCGAAGGATGATTTTTTGTTTGTTTACTGAAATCAACATATGTTCAAGTTGGTAGACAAAATAAAAAAAATTTTGCTTTGCTTCTTATTTTTTGATATAGTTTTTTAGTCGCGCGTGTAGTTCAGTGGTAGAACGCTGTCCTGATAAGACAGAGGTCGAAAGTTCGATTCTTTCCACGCGCACAAAGAGAGACGTTTGCGAAATTAGAAATAAGGGGCGAGTTTTCAGAATGAAAACTCGCGCTAGGTAATCCGCTTCCGCCCTTTGCGGAAGCGACAAAATCCCAAAGTTCCCCCCAGTGTATGGAAACCGTTTTGTCCTTAAGAGAAGGGTTAGAGCCAATACTTTGAAAAAACTTTTTCCATTCAATATGATTGGAAGTTTTTTCTAATTCCATGGCTTCTCTTAAGGACAAAACGAAACTCCGCAAGGGTTCGAGCCGATTCTTTCCTTGTTGTCCAAAATCTCTAAAACTTTCTTCAAACTTTGCTTTTTAACGAAGGAGAAGGTCTTTTCGTTCCAGATATATTTCTCGTTCAATGTCTCCGTCGAGATAAAGTGAAACCAATTTGTCCAGCTTCTCCTTCGTTCCTGAAAGTTTAGTTTTAAGATTTTGGACAACATTTCCTCGTGAAGAAATTGATTCACCTTCCCACTCGGTGATTTGTTTTTCCATTTTTTCAATTTCTTCACGAGGAAGCGACACTGTTTGAAGCAGTTTCTGTATTTTTTCGGCGAGGAGATTTTGTTGAATGTATGGCTGTGCGCAATTTCCATTTTTCTTTGTGCAACGATAATAAGTATAAGTGACACCATAACGGTTCGTAGCATATTGTGCCGTAATCGCACAGCCACATTCTCCACAGGTCATAAATTGAGTAAATGGAAATGGATGACGAACTTTAGATTTACGCGGTTTTCTCCTCGCCGAAAGAATTTTTTGGACTGCTTCAAACAATGTCGGGGAAAGAATCGGCTTAAATGTTCCGTCGTGCCATTCTCCACGATGTTTGACAAAACCGATATATGCTCTATTGGTCAGCATTTTCACAACGGAACATTTTGCAAATGGCGTTCCTTTTTTCTGGACAACGCCGTGATCCGCCAAAAAATCTGCTAACTCAACGAGAGTATATTTCCCAGTGGCATAGGCAGTGAACGCTCGCTTGATGACGCGGGATTTTACAGGGTCAGGCTCAATGTTGTGAGTTTTAAAATTATTTACATAGCCCATCGGTGCGAGCGTTAACCATTCGCCACGGCGGATTTTTTGGCGGATTCCACGCTTCACATTTTCTACCAAGTTGTCAGAAAAATACTTGCTCTGTCCGAACGCCACTTGCAACATAAATTTCCCTTGCGGAGTTGGCTCAAACCAAAACTGCGGAAAGCGTAAAGAAGCAATTTTGTTGATGTCCACTAGATAAATAATTTTACCGCCATCAACAGAATTACGGGCGAGACGATCGGGATGCCATGCCAAAATTCCAAGTGGTTCACTACTAGTCTCAACATACTCAATCATTTTGGCGAACTGGTCTCGCCCGGGCTTCTTTGCGCTTTTCGCTTCCGTAAATACTTTTACGATTTTAATGTGTTCTCTGCTCGCATATTCGCGTAACTCAAAAAGCTGTGCTTCAATACTCATCACTTGTTTATCATCTTCCTCTGTGCTTTTTCTCGCATAGAGAACACATTTAGTTTTGGTTTGAATTGTTTCCATACACTGGGGAGAACTTTGGGATTTTGTCGCTTCCGCAAAGGGCGGAAGCGGATTACCTAGCGCGAGTTTTCATTCTGAAAGCTCGCTCCCTATTTCTAATTTCGCAAACGTCTCTCTTTGTGCAGTAATTCTAGCATTTGCGCGAACTTTTTTCAAAGTAGATGAATAGCGTTCTCCGCGCGCTAAAGCGC
>Ga0155027_118_pt2 | contig 5645 bp, 7 predicted proteins | sample RifCSPhighO2_01_FD_105995 | JGI IMG/M metagenome (GOLD analysis project Ga0155027, IMG submission 105995) | Candidatus Nomurabacteria bacterium RIFCSPHIGHO2_01_FULL_41_71
GTCGGAGTACCACTTGGTACTCCGACTACTAAGTCTACTAAGTTGGCGGATTTGGAAGGCGCGGTTGCATACAGCGACAGTTTTTTTCCTTTTCCCGACGCGCCGGAATTGCTGATTGAGAGAGGAATAAAAACAATTTTTTCCACTTCCGGATCGGTAAATGACGAAAAAATTATCGAGCTTTGTAAAAATAAAGGAGTAAATCTTGTTCTTTTGCCCGATGCGGAGGCACGGGGATTTTACCAACACTAGCTTGCGTAATAAGCGAAAAAGTGTTATCATTAAGAAGTGAAAAATTTACCGATTTTGCTTTTAATTTTATTTTTTGTCTCCGTTTTGGGTTTCTTCGGTTTCGGCTCGGATTATGCTTTTGGCTACTATGATTCCGGATGTACCGGAGCCGGACCTTTCAGTGTTACGAGCGGAAGGCTCTGCACCGAAGGTTCGTATGTTTATAATTCCACTTTTTCTTCCACTTCCACCACTCCCTTGATACTTGGTTGTACGCAATATTCCCAGTACAGTACCATCACCGGCGCGCCTTGCTATGGGCAGAATTATTCGCAGGTTGTTTATGCTTTTTCTCGCGAACTCGGACCAGGTTTAAGAGGCGATGATGTGGCGACGCTCCAGCAGATTCTCCGAGATCGGGGATATTCCGTCGGCAGAGTTGACGGCATATACGGGAGGATTACTCAATCAGCGGTTTTGAGTTATCAATTGGATAATGGTTTGCCCGTGAACGGATTGGCAGATTCGGCGACTCTTACCAGGTTGAACAATTCAAGTGTTTCTTATTCGTCTTATTCTCTATATCCGTCTTATTCCACTTCCTCCGCCTGTCCCGTGACTTATGTAAATGGCGTGCCTATTTATTCCTGCGCCGGTACGGCTCCGGTTATTCATTCGATTTATCCGACCTCCTCTAGGATCGGCACCCAAGTTACTATCTATGGAAGTGGATTCTTGGGTGGCAATCTGAATTTCGGCGGATATATCATTTCTACTTCATATATGAGCGATACCCAAATTTCTTTTTTTATTCCTTCCAGCCTGAATAATTGTTATCTTGCTTCAGGATTTTGTACTCAAGTGTATGTGCCGGTGAATCCCGGAAATTACAAAATATATGTATCAAGAAGCGGTTATAATTCCGGCACAATCAACTTTACCGTTACTTACTAACTTCATAACATCCCTTGTTTTTTTTGGGAAAAACTTTACAATATGGCAATGCAAATTTTAGGAAAGATACTCGGTGGAGAGTCCAGGGTAAAGATTATGAGACTTTTTCTGCTCAACAAGAGCAAAATATTCGGGAGCAAAGAAATTTCTAAAAGAAGCAGAGTGGATACAGCTATTGTGGGCCGGGAATTAAAACTGCTTCAATCCATCAATTTTATAAAAAAGCGTTCATCCGGATTTTCATGGAATGACGCTTTTAGATATAAAAGGGAGATGGAAGATTTGCTTATCATGGCTGATACTCCGGATAAGGAAGTCATTCTAAGCAGTTTTAAAAAAACTGGCAAGCTCAAGCTTCTCTTGCTTTCCGGCATTTTTATAAAAAATAAAGATTCCCGAGTGGATATTTTGATAATCGGAGACGGAATAAAGAAGGGGAAAGTAGAAGAGGCGGTGCGAAAACTCGAAGCCGAGATAGGGACCGAGCTTTCTTATGCTGTTTTTGAGACTAAAGAGTTTATTTACCGGCTGAATATGTTTGACAAGCTGGTTCGGGATATCCTGGATTTTCCCCATGAGGTGGTTTTGGAGACAAAGGAGTTATCCACACAGGCTTTAAAAAAGCCCTAAAAATTGGTATAATGAAAATTGGAACTTTAATAAGGTCGAAACTTAAAAAAGTGCTTATTAATAATACTTTATGAATAACTTATGGGTTACTTGGGGTGATGTGTTTAATGCTTCGCTTCAGGATTTGTGGTTTGGTTTTGTGATGTTTGCTCCGAAGTTGGTCGTCGCTGTCGCTCTTTTCATTTTGGGCTGGTTCTTGGGGTCGGTTGTCGCTAGGGCCTTGGAGCAGGTCTTTATGGCTCTCAAAGTGGACAAACTTTTTACTTCAATCGGAGCTGATGATTTTTTCCGCAAGGCGGGAATGAATCTTAATACCGGTCATTTTGTGGGCCAGGTCGTGAAGTGGTTTGTCATCATTGTCTTCCTTCTGCCTTCGCTTAATCTGGTGGGGCTAGAAAGCATCGGATTTTTTCTTCGGGATGTGGTGTTAGGCTATTTGCCTAAGGTAGTAGTGGCCGCCTTCGTGCTTATCATTGCTACTTTTCTTGCCGAAGCTTTGGCCAAGGCGGTATCGGCTTCAGCCAGAACTGTAAATCTAAGCTCGGCTAATATGCTTGGCGCTATTGCAAAGTATGCCGTCTGGGTATTTGCCTTTATCATTGCTTTGGGTGAGCTTGGAGTGGCCGAATACTATATGAATGTCCTCTTTACCGGAGTGATTGCTATGCTTTCCATTGCAGGCGCCCTCGCTTTCGGTTTGGGAGGCAAAGATGCCGCAGCTCGCTTTATCGATAAAGTAAACGGCGAGATATCGAACAGGTAAATAAATACACAATTTATAAATTTAGACCAAAAAAGATGTCCCTAGTTTATTCTGGTTGACATCTTTTTTGGTTGCGTTCTAGTTCAGGTGATGATATAATAGATTCAAGTAAAATGATTTATTATACAGCATACGCCAAAGTGAGAATGGCCTTTAGGGATATAACTCACAAAATGGTTGAAAGTGCTTTAATAAAACCGGATAGAGTCGGTATGGGTTATAATGGTAAAAGTTTGGTGTTTAAAAAGTTCAGCAGGGGACTAATAAAAATTGTTTTTGTTAGGAAAAAGAGTTCTTGTGTTGTTATTTCTGCGATATGGGAATTTATTAAAAAGAATTAAAAACATGAAAGTTACTTATGATAAAATAGCTGATGCTTTGTATCTCCACTTTCAAGAAGGAGTTTTTTCTCGTAACAATGAAGTGAATGAGGGGGTTATTTTAGATATAGGAAAAGGAAATAAAATTCTAGGAATAGAGATATTAGATGCTAGCAGAAAAGTTGGAAAGAAAAATTTTGAGAAAATAATGATAGGCAAAAAGCTTGTCGGTTTGCCAGTCTTTGCGTAATTAACAGTCGAAATTATTAGAGTTAAAGATTAAATAAATTTTATGCCTGAATTTGGAGGAGAACGAAAACAGGATAGAAACATTGAAAGAAATTATGCTCTGGAAAAATTAAAAAGACTTCTATCGGTTAGACCACAAATTTTTGGGAGATAAGATAGAAGAAATTAGGCAAACGGTAGACGATGCGATAGCCGAGCTTTTTCAAAATCGTATGTTGTCACAAGGAACAGCAAAAAAGTTGGATAATTTATATAGAATGTTAAAATAAATTTTTTCTTGACATCTTTTTTGGTTTAGCTTATACTTTCTTTATCAGTATGATAAACACAAGAAACAGTTTAAAAAGGCGGCGTTAAGCAGACTTGTCTTTTGTCTGTGTGAGCCGCCCAAAGGCGGTTTTTTTGTTTAAAATCATGCAGTATTTTGAAAACAGAAATCTATTGGGGACACTTCGAGGGTCTTTTTTTGTGTCTCTAAATAGGCGAAATTTTCAAGTACGGAGCGGTCCGGAACGAAGATTTCAAATCTCGTCTCATAAAGGCGAGGTATGTGGTTTATAAATTTCTTAACAGGAAATTTAAGGGCGTACGGTGGATGCCTAGACTAAAAGAGGCGATGAAGGACGTAGCGTAACTGCGATAAGCTTCGGGGAGGCGTGTAGCGGCCATTATATCCGGAGATTTCCGAATGGGGAAACCCTATCGAGTAAACCTCGATAATTCCGAGCGCAAGCTTGGAGAGCAAACCCTGGGAAGTGAAACATCTCAGTACCAGGAGGAAAAGAAAAAAATATTTATTTCCTAAGTAGCGGCGAGCGAAAAGGAAAAAGCCCAAATCCAGCTCTAATTTTGACACTGACAATAAATCATTACTTTAACTTATATTTTCCTTTAAGTTTTTGTGATGAAATAATTTCGGTTTCAGAATTAGGGCTGGAGGTTGTAAGATGACGATATAGATTTATCTAGAAGAGTCAAAAAATAAGTTATTAGCTTAAGTTGCTGGAAAGCGACACCATAGGGGGTGATAGTCCCGTGAGCGAAAATAATTTATCTCTTTTATTGTTATTCTTGAGTACCTCAGGACACAAATGGCCGGGGGGAATCTGCCGGAACTAACCGGCAAGGCTAAATACTCTTTTAGATCGATAGTGAACTAGTACCGTGAGGGAAAGGTGAAAAGCAGCCCGGTTAGGGCGGTGAAATAGACCTGAAACCGTATGTCTACAAGGAGTTGGAGTGGTGAGTTTATTCGAACCACGACAGCGTGCCTATTGAAGAATGAGCCAACGAGTTTATGCATGTTGCTGGCTAAGCTGACTAAAACAGTGGAGCCAAAGGGAAACCGAGTGTGAATAGCGCGCAATTGGTAATATGCATAAGACCCGAAGCCAGGTGAGCTTGCCATGAGCAGGATGAAGTAGGTCGAAAGACTTATGGAGGTCCGAACGGGTAGATCGTACAACGTCTTCCGATGACTTGTGGTAAGGAGTGAAAAGCTAATCGAACCTGGTAATAGCTGGTTCTCTCCGAAATAGCTTTAGGGCTAGCGTCAAGTATTTTCTCTGGGGGTAGAGCACTGGAAGGTTCGGACAGGCCGAAAGGTCGCTGAACCTATCAAACTCCGAATACCAGAGATATTAATTTGGCAGTTACACCGTGGGGGCGAAGCTCCACTGGTGAAAAGGGAAACAGCCCGGATCTCTATATAAGGTCCCTAAATTCATGCTAAGTGTAAAACAAGAAGGTAAAGTTTCTTAAACAATGAGGAGGTTGGCCCAGAAGCAGCCATCCTTTAAAGATAGCGTAACAGCTCACTCATCTAGAGATTTTGCGTCGAAAATAATTGGGGCTAAGCATGGTACCGAATGTGAGGGTGGGTCGCCGTCGCGTAAGCTATGGCGGGCCGCGGTAGGAGAGTGTTCCGCTCTGCGATGAAGTGGGACCCGTGAGGGCCCATGGAGCGTGCGGAAGCAAAAATGTTGGCACAAGTAACCGCAATGCGGCTGAGAACGCCGCACGTCGAAAGATCAAGGTTTCCTTGGTAATGTCAATCAGCCAAGGGTTAGTCGGGCCTAAGGGAATGGCGAAAGCCGTACTCGATGGACAAGAGGTTAATATTCCTCTACTTTTATATTTTGCGACGGGAAGACGGAGTGGAATATGCATCGCTCATTATTGGATTTGAAGTTTGTTTATCACGTATGCTCTGTAGGAAAATCCGCAGACTGCCTTTGATGGCGAATATGGGGTAAATGAAAAGCTTCCCAGCCCCACTTTTGCGAATCAGTTCGTAAAGTGGTAAAAACCTTTTTTATGCACAATATATCTTAGAAATAAGATTGAGTGGTAAAAGTGGGGCTGGGGGGCTATGGTGCAAAAGACGCTTCCAAGAAAATTCTCTAAGCTTAAAGATATAAAATCCGTACCGCAAACCGACACAGGTGATCAGGTCGAGTAGACCAAGACGAACGAGTGAGTGGTCCCCAAGGAACTCG
>Ga0155027_118_pt1 | contig 2472 bp, 4 predicted proteins | sample RifCSPhighO2_01_FD_105995 | JGI IMG/M metagenome (GOLD analysis project Ga0155027, IMG submission 105995) | Candidatus Nomurabacteria bacterium RIFCSPHIGHO2_01_FULL_41_71
GAGGTTGCCAAATAAATGCTTGTGTGATAGATTGAATTTACCGCAGAGAAAGCAGGCAAACAATAAGTCCTGCCAAGTGGTCGATATTTAATTGCGGAAGAAACGCAATTTTTTAATTTATGCTTACCAAATCAAAAAAAGAGAAAATTATCAAAGATCTGGAAGATGCAGCGAATAAGTCGGAGTCCTTGGTGTTCATCAACTTTCACGGGATGAATGTTGCGGACGAAACCGAACTTCGCCGACAGCTTAGAAAAGAAGGCGTAGGCTACAAGGTTTCGAGAAAAACTCTTCTGCGCAAGGCTCTCGAAGGCAAGGCGACAGGAGAAATTCCCGAGCTTCCGGGTGAAGTAGCTATAGCGTATTTGTCCGCCGACAAGGCGGGTTCGAAAGATCCCATTGCTCCGGTTCGCGAAATTTATAATTTTCAAAAGTCGCGCAAGGGACTTCTCAACATTCTGGGCGGAATTTTTGAAGGCAAATTCACCACTGGAGCGTTCATGATGGAGCTTGCCACTATTCCTTCGAAAGAAGTTCTGCTTTCCAAGCTCGCATATCTGTTGAGGTCGCCCATGCAACGTTTGGCGATAGCGTTGAACGAAGTGTCAAAAAAGAAATAAATTATTAGTAATTTCCAAATTAAAATTTTATGGATAAAAATACATTGTTAGAATGGTTGGATAAAGCGACAGCTCTCGAGTTAAACGAGGTTGTGAAAGCTATCGAAGAAAAATTCGGAGTATCCGCGGCGGCCATGACTGCGGGATCCGCTTCCGTTCAAGGCGAGGGCGAGGCGAAGGAAGAAAAAGATGCTTTTACTATAATGTTGGCGGCTTCCGGTGAGCAGAAAATTGCCGTGATGAAAGTGGTGAAAGAAGCTCTGGGGCTTGGTCTCAAAGAGGCGAAAGATCTGGTGGATGCCGCTCCGGCTACTTTGAAGGAAGGAGTAAAGAAAGCGGAAGCCGAGGAAATCAAGAAAAAGATCGAGGAAGCTGGCGGGAAAATTGAATTGAAGTAAAATATAATAATGAAAACCGCTCTCATATCAGTCTATGATAAGACGGGCATTGAGGGTTTTGCTGGTGATTTGGTGGCTCTTGATTTTAAAATTTTTGCTTCCGGAGGCACCGCCAAGGCTCTTTTGGACGCGGGAATTCCGGTGGAAGATACGGCTAGCTTGGCGGGAGGCGGATCAATTCTGGGCCACCGGGTGGTGACTCTTTCGCGCGAAATACATGCCGGACTTTTAGCCAAGGATAATAAAGAAGACAGGGAAGAGTTGTCAAAACTTAAAATTCCGTTTATCGATTTAGTTTGCGCGGATTTTTATCCTCTGGAAGAAGAAATAAAAAAAGCGGAAGCCACCAGAGAGTCGGTAATCGAGAAGACGGATATCGGCGGACCGACCATGGTCCGCTCCGGAGCAAAGGGAAGAAGAATAGTAGTTTGTGATTCGGGGGACAGAACCAAAGTCATAAAATGGCTGAAAGCGGGTGAACCCGATAGAGAAAAATTTATAAACGATCTTGCGGCCAAAGCCGAAGCGGTAGTTGGGCGATATATCGTCCAATCCGCTGAATATCACAGCGAAGGGCGATATAAACAGATATTCGGTGAAAAGTTTCTGGAATGCGCCTACGGAGAAAATGCCTATCAAAAGCCAGCGTGCCTGTATTCGTCGGACGTTGGACGTCCGAATTTTGGACGTCCAACGTCCGACGAGCTTGCTATTTATAAATGGGTTTTAGTTGCCGGCAATCCCATGAGTTACAACAATATATGCGATCTAGATCGAATGATGCAAACTATGACCCATATCGGGGCTGGATTTGAGAAAAATTTTGGTTTCATACCTTTTGTCGCGATTGGGGTAAAGCACGGCAACGCTTGCGGAGCCGCAGCGGGGGATAATCCTGTAGAGGTTATTGAAAAAATGTTAACGGGCGATTTGCGGGCGATTTTCGGCGGATCAGTTATGCTCAATTTTCCAGTGGATGAAAAGATTGCGGACGAACTTATCCATAAATATTCAGGAGAAGTGAGGAGGTTGCTAGACATTGTGGCCGCGCCGTCATTTACACCAGAGGCGGTAGAAATACTTTCGAGGAAAAAAGGGAAGTGCAGGCTTTTGATGAATCCGGCAATTTTAAAAGCGGGATTATCTTCGTTTGACACGGCAAAAAGATTCCGCTATGTTCGGGGCGGATTTTTAACTCAACCTAATTATACTTTTTTACCCGACATGTCAAAGTGTCTCTTTGACACTAAAATTATTGGAGATATTATGCTTGCATGGGCAGTAGGGTGCACTTCGAATTCAAATACGATTACTTTAGTAAAGAATGGAAGATTGGCGGGCAACGGCGTGGGTCAGCAGGATAGGGTAGGCGCGGCCAAGCTTGCAATTTTTCGCGCCGATGAAGCGGTTTTGGAAATGCAGAAAGTAGTCGGAGTACCACTTGGTACTCCGAC